>VIDP01435116.1_pt1 | contig 14740 bp, 8 predicted proteins | sample 5025131 | NCBI WGS metagenome assembly VIDP01 (sample SAMN11853144, study PRJNA449069) | gut metagenome | isolation source: stool from male vole | host: Microtus ochrogaster | place: USA:Florida | collected 2017
GGTGGAGAATCCTGCATACTGGCGTATTGTCCAGGGGCGGAGAGGATACATCGCGCTATATGGGCCGCGGAGGAACGGAGGAAGACCTGAAACGTAGTTAAGGTGCTCGAGTCCTTCGAGGTCTTCTTTAGTATAAACGGGTTTAACCGGAATGAGCTCCGGGGTAAGCCAATCTTCACCCCCCTGGCTTGCGGGGGCAGCCTGAGGCGCGAATGCGTCGGCAACGATATTTATGTTTTTATAATCGGGTCTCATCGGTATGGGTTATTTGAGGAGTTGGTTGTTGAAGTTCTGAAGAGTTTCGAGCACATTGCAGCGAACGTGGATAAAGTCGTTGATGCCGAGCTTCTGAAGGTCTTCCATACAAGCGGGCGCGCCGGCAACCACGAATTTCGCTTTGCCGTCGATGAGCTTGAACGCTTCGGGAGCAAATGTGGCGTACTCGTCGTCAGATGAGCAGAGCACGATGATATCAGCTTCTTTATCAAAGGCGGCTTTAACGCCCTCTTCTATCGAGTTGAAGCCGATATTGTCGATAATCTCATATCCGGCACAGCCGAAGAAGTTGCTCGAGAACTGGGCGCGGGCGAGTCGCATAGCGAGATTGCCGATTGTGAGCATGAACACTTTGGGGCGGTTTGAAGCAGCTTCTGTGGCTAAACGCAGCGCCTCGAAGTCGCTTGCCTGGCGCTTGTCGCTGAGGCCTTCGCCTGCGGTTTCTTCATGTGAGCATCCGCAGCCGCATCCTGTTTTCTCGATTTTACCGGCTGCCATTTCGTTGAAGTTGGGGTATTGATTCGTACCGATAAGAATTTCTTTGCGGCGGGCCATGTCGAGGTGGCGTTTCGCGCTCGACTCGTTGACGGCTTTCTGCACGCTGCCGTCGTTAACGGCCGCGAAGAAACCACCCTTCTCCTGAATGTCGAGGAAGAGTTTCCAAGCTTGCTCGGCGAGCGATACGGTGAGGGTCTCCACGTAGTAGGAGCCGCCTGCCGGGTCAACCACTTTGTCGAGGTGGCTCTCCTCTTTGAGGAGGAACTGCTGGTTGCGGGCTATGCGCTCCGAGAATGCGTCGGGGGTTTTATAGGGGGTGTCGAAGGGCACTACTGTGATTGAATCGACTCCTGCGAGAGCGGCCGACATGGCCTCGGTCTGAGAGCGGAGCAAGTTGACGTGAGCGTCGTAGATAGTCTGGTTGAATTTAGATGTTGAAGCGTGGCAAACCATCTTGCAGGCGCAATCGCAAGCGGGGTTGAACTGCTTAACAATCTGGGCCCACATCATGCGAGCGGCGCGATATTTGGCAAGCTCCATGAAGTAGTTTGAGCTTGTGCCCATGTTGAACTTGATAGCGCAAGCGGCTTCGTCGGCCGATAAGCCCGCGTCGGTGAGCTGTGCCATCCACTCGGCGCCCCATGCTATCGCGTAACCGAGTTCCTGGTAGATGTAGCATCCGGCGTTGGATAGCATTACGGAGTCGACGCCTATAGTGCTGAGCTTCTTGATGTCGGCTGTGAGAGCGATCATCTCTTTCGCTGTGGCTACAGCGTCGTCGAGGATTTTCCCGCCGTGGCGAAGCGCGCGTTTGAGGGGATTGTAATCGATTGAGCCGTGGAAGGTCTCGGTAGCTCCCTGCTCCTTAATATACTCTACGAGTATTTTGCAAAGGTCGAGGGTGTGACGCTGGCAAGTGGAGAGGTTGACCTCAACGGCGGCGAGGTCAATGCCTTTGAGAAGAGTGGCGATGCTCTCTTTGCTCACTTGATCGGCGGGTATGTGGCAGTAAATTGAATTGACACCTTTTGAAATGGCGTCAAGGGCTTTTTCATTGCCTTCTTCCATCGAGCAGGCGATGATTTCTTGACGGGTCAGCCAGTCGTTGTTGTCGCGTGTGCCGCGAACGTAGGGAAACTGACCGGGATAGGAATTTGTGGTTTTCAGGTCGGCGATGTCTTCGGCGCGATACATAGGCTGCACGTTGAAGCCTTCATTTGTGCGCCATACCAATTTTTTGTCGAAAGGTGCGCCCTTAAGGTCGGCTTCTACTTTCGCTCTCCATTCCTCTGTAGAGACTGGAGGGAATTGGTCAAAAAGTTTTTCTTTGTTGTTTGCCATGATTAGGTTTATGTAATAAATTTAAGTAGATGCGATAATTATAGCACCGCGAATTTACTAAATTACTTTTGAAATACCTTATTAATAATGGCAAAAAATCGTTGTGCGTCGCGCGGGCAAGTTTTTATGGGGATAATATTTTGAGGCAATCAACTTTTTCGCTAATTTTGTGAATCTACTGTTTAAAAAAATCGAACTTATGATACAAGAAATTCTTGCCCACAATAAAAAGTTTGTGGAAGATAAGGCATACGAAAAGTACCTTACCTCAAAATATCCCGACAAGAAAATCGCTATCGTCACTTGCATGGACACCAGGCTTGTGGAGCTTCTTCCTGCCGCATTGGGTATAAAGAACGGCGACGTGAAGATGATAAAGAATGCCGGAGGCACGATAACCAATCCGTTTGACTCGACCATGCGTTCAATCCTAATCGCCGTGTATGAGCTTGGGGTTAACGAAGTGCTGATTATCGGTCACACCAATTGCGGCGTTCAAGGAATGGATGCCGACGAGATGCTTCATCTTATGCGCGAGCGCGGTATCGACGACGAGCATATCAATCTCATGAAGCATTGCGGCATAGATCTCGGGAGCTGGCTTCATGGCTTTGACGATACCGAAAAGGCTGTCGGCGAAACGGTTGACCTCGTTCGCAACCATCCTTTGCTGCCCAAAGACATAACTGTCAGCGGTTATATAATGGATTCAGTGACTGGTGAGCTTACCCCTTGCTAAAACGCTCTTATTTAGGAAGAACCACTCGGTCGCCCAGGAGCGAAGCGTATTCGCGGCGTTGTTGCTCAAGAGCTCTCATCTCGAGCATGACGTTGGTTGTGGCCTCAGGGTCGTAATTCGGTGCCTTGCTTAGCTCTGAGAGTCGTGCTTGAAGCTCTTTGTGACGTGCGCTCAGGCGAGCGTTCTTCAGCCCGTAAATCGCGCGTGGAAGGAGGTCGAACAGTCGCTCTTGCTCAGTCTCCACGTGCGAGAATTTTGAGTGGTATTTGCTAAGTTTATGGCGCGATGTGCCCAGCTCGGTTGTGACTGAGCGTACGTCGGGGTCGGAGGAGCACGATAAGTGCCGTATAAGGTAAGAGGATAGGAAACGCGCGTTTCGCTCCCAATACTTATTGTCGACCTCAGCTTTGAGGGTTTCTTCCTGCGACTTGATTTGCTGAAGGTTTTGAGCCGATTGGGCTATACGCTGCTGCCCCTCGTTCCAGTCAATCGCGCGTTGATTAAGATTCTCGGCCTCTGCCCTATCTAAGTCGGCTTCGAAGGAGGAATTGATTATTTCCCGGCACTCATCGATAATCTTTGAATACACCGCATGAGAGAACTCTATGTTCTCGTAGCTCAACTCGTCGGAGATATAGTCAATTACACGCACTTGCGTGGGCTGGCCGTTTTCATCGTCAAACGGAAGCGCGTGAAGCCCATATCTGATTATATAGCGGATCAGCTCGCGCTCATACGGCTCAAGGATAGATTCAGTCTCTGATACATGTCTCTGAACTGTGGTCGAGGCATTTGCCGCATTTGTTGAAGCGTCGGTGACCGTACCGATAGATTGGAGTGACGCCGGTTCCTCGCTTGGCGACACGATGTCGGAAATAGAGGCGCGGGCTTTCTCTCTACGATAATCGTCGGCTGCATGCTCTTTGCGCTCGGCTATCTGCTTGGCTATTTCGCGGAGAAGTACCTTCTCGTCTATGTCAAGGCTCCTTGCACATTCCTGGGTATATATAGATCGGGTGATTTCATCCGGAATCACGGCAATCGAGCCGACAATGTCGGTGATAGCTTGGGAGCGGCGTATGGGATCTCCGGCAGCGTCTTTCAGCAGAATGTCGGTCTTGAAGCGTATGAAATCGGTTTCGTGCTCTTTGAGATAGTCCTCAACCTCTGAGAGAGAATGACTTTGAGCAAACGAGTCGGGGTCATCGCCGTCGGGGAGGAGCACGACTTTGATTTTCAGGCCGTCGGCAAGCAGCATATTAATGCCTCGCAGAGAAGCTTTGATGCCAGCAGCGTCGGAGTCGTAAATGACTGTGACCGTATCGGTAAAGCGATGTATCAGTCTGATCTGTCCTTCGGTCAGCGAAGTGCCCGACGAGGCGACCACGTTCTCGATACCGAGCTGGCTCATCGAGATCACGTCCATGTAACCCTCCACGAGAATACATTTTTTCTTCTCGACGATAGACTTTTTCGCTTGATAGAGCCCGTAAAGCTCGCGCGACTTGGAGTATATGGCCGACTCGGGCGAGTTGACATATTTCGCGATTTTTTTGTCGGAGCGGAGTGTGCGACCGCCGAAAGCGACCACTTTGCCTGAGATGGTGTGCACGGGGTATATGACACGCCCCTTGAAGCGGTCGAAGACTGTGCCGTCGTCGCGGCGTATGCATAGTCCGGTCGCGGCGAGAATGTCGGGCGAGAATCCTGCTTTTGTGGCTTCCTGGAGCAAGTCGTTGCCTCGCTCCAGAGAGTAGCCGAGATGAAATTTGCGGATAGCGGCGTCGGTGATTCCGCGCTCGCGAAAATACGCGAGGCCGATATCGCGGCCGTCGGGCGTGTCGGTGAGAGTGCGCTCAAAGTGTTTCAGAGCGAACTCGTTGGCCGCAAACATCGATTCGCGGGCCGATTCCCTCTCCTGCTCCTCCTTGGTCATCTCGCGCTCTTCAATCTCAATGCTGTATTTTTTAGCGAGGTATCGGAGAGCCTCGTTATAGGTCATCTGCTCATGCTCCATAATGAAGTTGACAGGACTGCCACCTTTGCCGCATGAGAAGCACTTACATATATTCTTTGCCGGAGAGACGTAAAACGAGGGGGAGCGATCGGCGTGAAACGGGCAAAGACCGATGTAGTTGACGCCGCGTCGCTTAAGCGATACGAAGTCAGAGACAACGTCAACAATGTTGGCACTGTCGAAGATACGTTGCACAGTCTCGCGGTCGATTCTCTTCATATTTTTTTCGGCAATTGTTTATGCAAAATTACGAAAAAAATGACCATATTTAAAACCTAATTAACGTTAATCACGTTATAATTTATAAAATTCTAACTATTTATTTATGACAACCACGCGTATTTTGTTATTTACGGCGGTATTAACAGGGACTTTTTTTAATATTTCGGCTGCGGATTATCGGCAGGAACTTACCGACTCCATACCGATGGATTGGACTTATACATCAGATTTCACACCCTCCGATCCTTCTACCGACCAATGGTGGAGGCAGTTTTCCGACCCCGTGCTCGACGCTTTGATTGAGCTCGGCATGAGGAATAACTACGATGTGGCCGTGGCCGCTCAGCGAATGGCTATTGCCAAACAGGCTGTAAAGAGCGCGCGTAGCGGCTACTACCCTACCGTTGATTTCAATGTTGGATGGACCAAAGAGCGCAGTTCGGGCATGATGGCCGTAAGCAACGGCCATGCTACCGAGACAAGCTATTTCAACTTCGGTGCCACAATGAATTGGGAAATCGACCTTTTCGGGAAAATACGCTCAGGAGTTAAGGCTCAGGAAGCTCAGTACGCCGCGACTCGCGCCGAATATGACGGCGTGATGGTTTCGTTGGCATCTGAATTGGCTTTGAACTATATTAATCTGCGTTTATATCAGCAAGAATTAGGTATCGCGGCCGCGCAGACGGCAGAACAGGCGCGCACGCTTAAAATCACGGAGGCGCGTCTTGAGGCAGGGCTCGGTAACGGCCTTGAAGTGGCGCAGACAAAGACGCTGCTCTATTCCACGCAAGCAACCGTGCCCTCCCTCGAATATTCCGTAACGTCAACCATCAACCAATTGGCTATCCTCACCGGATTGTATCCGGCTGAGTTAAAGGGCTTGCTTGAAAAGGGCTCGCATGAATTGCCCGACTATCGCAGGATTATAGGCGTAGGCGTGCCAATGGATTTGCTGCGTCGACGTCCCGACATTATCCAGGCAGAGCATCAGTTAGCTGCCTACGCCGCTCAGTTGGGTGTTGCAAAAAAAGATTTTCTGCCAGTGCTTTCACTCGAAGGAACGATCGGAACTGAGGCCCATAACATGAAGGATATGTTCGGAAAAGAATCTTTCGCCTACTCGATCGCTCCGACACTTACTTGGACCCTTTTCGACGGCTTTTCGCGTAAAGCCAACAAAGCGTCGATGCAACATCAGATGCAGATGGGTATCGATAACTATAATCAGACTGTGCTCACGGCAGTGACCGAGGTAGAGGACGCGATGGCTTCGTATAAAAGCGCCGTCGCGCGCATATCAATGCTCCAAAGCTGCGTTGAGCAGAACGATAAATCCCTAATGCTGTCATTGAACCTGTATAAGCAGGGATTGGCCGCTTTTACCAACGTCATTGACGCTCAAACCTCTTTATTACAATATCAGAATCAGCTCGCGGAGTGCAAGGCCCAAGCATTGTCTTCGCTTATTAATTTATATAAAGCCCTCGGAGGCGCATTTAATAATTAAGGATCATGAAAACAGTACACAATATACCCGCTGCGGCAGCATTAGCCGCATTGTTGATTTGCTCAGCCGGATGTGCCGGAAACAAAGAGAAGGATAAAGAGGAGGCGGCATCGGCTATGACAGTCAACGTGGCCTATCCGTTAGTTGATTCGATCACTATAAGACAGGAATTCCCCGCCACAATCTCAGCAGACAAGGCTGTGGATGTTGTGGCGAGAGTCAACGGATTCGTTACAGCGAAGTATTTCAACGCGGGAGATTATGTGAAAAGCGGACAGGTACTTTTCCGTATCGAGAACCCGCAATACGGCAACGCGGTCAACCAGGCGCAGGCATCGCTCGAAAGCGCACAGTCGCAGGCATCGTATGCCGAGAAGCAGTATGCGGCTATGAAGAAAGCATATGAGAGCGAGGCTGTATCGCACATGGACGTCGAAAAAGCCCAGGATGCGGTCAATTCGGCCAAGGCATCGATCAAGGTTGCGGAGGCGCAGCTGCGAACGGCGCAAACCGATTTAGGCTACTGCACCGTGAGGGCATTGGCGTCAGGCCATATCAAGGATGCCAACGTTGACGTTGGCGACTATGTCGGCGGCGAGGATGATCCCGTTACTTTAACCACTATTTATGATGACGCTGTCGTTCAAGCCGTGTTTGCATTGAACGATAAGGCTTTCTTTGAGATTACCGGTAGCGGTAACGTCGAAAAATCGCAGTTAGAGTCAGTGCCTGTCACATTCTCTCAGCCGCTGACCAATGAATATCGCGGCGCTATCAGCTATCTCGCTCCCGAAATCGACAAATCGACGGGCACTATGACTATTAAGATAAAGCTCGATAACCGCGACGGAGAGTTAAAGGATGGTATGTATGCGACGGTTCACCTCCCGGTTAAGCGCGATAACCATGCGTTGCTTGTAAAGGATGCCGCGATTTCCTCGAATCAGAAGGGCAAATATGTCTATACGATCGGAAAAAACAATAAGGTAGTTTACACCCCCATTGAAGTCGGAGAACTATATCAGGATTCGCTAAGGGTGGTTCTTTCAGGATTAAAACCTGATTCAAAATATGTCACAAAAGCGCTTCTTAAGGTGCGCGACGGCATGACGGTGAAACCTCGAATAGTGAAAAATTAAGTCAGCCGGGAGCAAAAGGAAGCATCGTAAATAAGAGATACCGATTCGCGATACTTACCTAACTCCGTATCATCACCCTATAACGAAAAAAAGTATGTTTTCAAGATTCTTTATAAACCGACCGATATTCTCGACTGTAATCGCTATCATTATGGTTATAGCCGGATTGATAGCGGTCACAAGCTTGCCGGTAGCCCAATATCCTAATATAACCCCTCCGGTAGTAAACGTGTCGGCGTCATATCCCGGAGCCGATGCTAAAACAGTTGCCGAGACTATCGGTGTGCCCATCGAAGAGCAGGTCAACGGCGTTGAAGGCATGATGTATATGAGCTCAACGTCGTCCGACGGGTCATATAATCTCAGCATAACATTCGAGAACGGCACCGATCTCGATATCGCTCAGGTTAAGGTGCAGAACAGAGTGTCGCAGGCTCAGTCTCAGCTGCCGGAGTCAGTGCAGCAACAGGGCGTCAATGTAGGGTCACACTCATCTAATATGCTGATGATGGTAGCTATAGAAGGCGACTCGGCTTACAACTACTCAGGACTTTATCTGACAAATTACGCGCAACTCAATATAGTGGATGAACTGGCGCGCGTCGACGGCGTAGGCAATGTCGGCGCATACGGCGCCGGCGAGTACAGTATGCGCGTATGGCTCGATCCCGACAAAATGCGAGTCAGAGGAATTACGCCCGCGGATGTGAGCGCCGCGATTCAGGCTCAGAATATGGAGGTGTCGGCCGGCTCGGTAGGCACTCCCCCGACCAACGGCAAAAACGCGTTTGAGTACACTCTGACTGCTGTCGGTCAGCTTACCGACCCTGCCGAATTCGGAAACATTATTATCCGCACTGACGCCGACGGCGGCATATTACGACTGAGCGATGTCGCGACGGTTGAGCTTGGATCTGATTCATACAGCATGGTGGCGAAGGTGTCGGGCGAGGAAGTCGGTATGTTAGGTATCAGTCAGGTGCCAGGCGCAAACGCTATTGAGGTTGCCGGAAAGGTAAAGGAACGTCTCGAATCGCTTGAACAATATTTCCCGCCGGGCGTGCATTATAGAGTGGTGCTCGACACTACCGAGTTTGTCGACGCGTCGGTCGATGATCTTGTGGTGACTTTCGTTGAAACCACGCTCATTGTGATGCTCGTGATTTTCATCTTCCTGCAGAACTGGAGAGCTGTGATCATTCCTATGCTTACGATACCTGTATCGTTGATAGCAACCCTGGCTGTGATGAAGATGATGGGATTCACGCTTAACACGTTGACATTGTTTGGCCTCGTTTTGGCCATTGCAATCGTAGTTGACGATGCGATAGTGGTGGTGGAAGATTGCGCGCGAATTGTTAGCAAAGGGCAAATGACGTCGAAGCAAGCTGCCATAAAGGCAATGAATGAATTGACCGGTCCGGTTGTCGGCGAAGTGCTCGTGCTTCTTTCGGTGTTTATCCCCACGGCGTTTATAAGCGGTATAACAGGCGAGCTCTACAAGCAATTCGCTCTGACAATCGCGGTTTCGACGGCCTTCTCAGGCTTCAACGCATTGACTTTCACTCCGGCTATGTGCGCCCTGTTCCTGAAGCCTAAGAAAGAGGGAAGCAAGGAATTCTTCTTGTTCCGGTGGTTTAATGCCGGATGGACCAAAACCGTGGCGCTGTACATGAGAATAGTAGGTAAATTCCTGAAAAGGCCGTGGGTGGCCATGGGGCTATATTTCGTGTTGATGATAATCGCGTTCTGGGGCTTCATAAAGTGGCCTACAAGCTATGTGCCTCAGGAAGATATGGGCTACTTCCTGGCTTCGGTAGAGTTGCCGACCGGCGCGTCGCTCGATCGCACTAATAAGGTAATGGCCGAGGTAGAATCGCGGCTTAGGGAATTTCCCGAAGTTGAAAATGTGGTATCGATTTCCGGCACATCGTTTATCGGCGGAGGAAGCGCAAGCAACTATGGGTCGTTTTTCGTCGTGCTGAAGCCGTGGAAAGACCGCAAGGGAAAAGCGGAAAAAGCGCAAGAGCTTGTTAATGAGGTAGACGCCCGCATGGCTGATATTCAAGAGGGGGTGGTATTCGCTATCAATCCCCCCGCGATACCAGGCTTGGGTATGACCTCGGGCTTGCAGATGCAGCTTCTCGACATTAATAATCTTGGCCCTGAAGCGATGGCCGAAGCCATAACCGAAATTCAGGATGCGGCCAAAGATTATCCCGAGATATCCAAAATCACCTCTATGTATGAGGGTGAAGTGCCGCAATACAGGCTGAATATCAACCGCGACAAAGTCGAAATGATGGGCCTTAACTTAGGCGATATATATTCAACGATTTCAGCCTATATGGGCACGGATTATGTGAATGATTTCGTTGATTTCGGTCGCACTTACCAAGTGAACCTACAGGCGGTTGACTCTTCGCGAGGCACAATCGGCGACGTGATGAAACTAACCGTGCGTAACTCGTCGGGCGAAATGGTGCCGTTCTCGTCGTTTACCACCATTGACCCCGTAATGGGACAATCGACCGTGTCGCGATACAATATGTACACCACCGCCTCGGTGACTGCTTCGCTCGCCAACGATGCCAGCTCTTCGTCGGGTATCGCGGCAATGGAGGAAATCGTGGATAAAGCTCTCGGCGGCAACTATTCTTATTCATGGACAGGAGAGGCTTATCAGGAGACACAGGCGGGCACAACTATTTCGGTAGTAATGATTTTCGCCATCATCATGACCCTTCTGGTGCTCGCGGCTCAATATGAGAGCTGGACCGATCCTATCGCCGTCATATTAGCTATGCCGACAGCTATTTTAGGCACAGTGGTGGGCGTGATATTTATGAGCCAAAGCATCAGTATCTATACTCAGATCGGCATAATACTTCTATTGGGTCTCGCTGCTAAAAACGCGATTTTGATTGTGGAATATGCGGTCGATTTCAGGAAAACCGGTATGCCGATACGCCAGGCTGCGGCGCAGGCGGGCCAGATACGTTTCCGCCCGATTATGATGACGGCTTTGGCGTTTGTGTTCGGTGTGATGCCGATGTTGTTTGCATCGGGAGCAGGAGCGCAAAGCCAGATTTCACTCGGTTGCGCAGTTGTTTTCGGCATGGCGATCAACGCGTTTATCGGTACGCTATTCGTTCCTAACTTCTGGGATATGATGGAGAGTCTTGGCGAGCGTTTCGGGTCAAAACGAGGCCAAACCCCAACTCAGCCGCAAAGCAACCCATAGGAAATCGGCGTTATTGTGTGAAAAAATACGTGTAAAGGCACTCAATATAGCTGTAATTTTCGCGAAAAAATTCGTAAATTCGCGTTAAAATTACTGTAAAATGAAGAATATACGCAATTTTTGCATCATAGCGCATATTGATCACGGCAAGTCGACCCTTGCGGACCGCCTCTTGGAATACACCAATACCGTCGCTCAGAAAGACCTGCAGGCGCAGGTGCTCGACGATATGGAATTGGAGCGAGAGCGCGGCATCACGATTAAGAGCCATGCCATACAGATGCAACACCGCATCGACGGCATTGACTATACTCTAAACCTTATCGACACCCCGGGGCACGTCGATTTCTCATACGAAGTGTCGCGCTCAATCGCCGCCTGCGAGGGCGCGTTGCTTATAGTCGACGCATCGCAAGGCATACAAGCCCAGACTATCTCAAATCTTTACATGGCGATTGACAACGACCTTGAGATAATCCCCGTGATAAACAAGGTGGATCTCGACTCGGCCAAGCCTGATGAGGTTGAGGACCAGATTGTGGAATTGCTCGGTTGCGACCGCGATGAGATAATCAGAGCCAGCGGCAAGACCGGTATCGGCGTTCCGGAGATTCTGGAAGCTATCGTAAACCGTATTCCCGCTCCGAAGGGCGACCCGGAGGCACCTCTGCAAGCTCTCATTTTCGACTCGGTGTTTAATCCTTTCCGCGGTATCATAGCATACTTTAAAATCGTAAACGGCACGATTCATACCGGCGATTTCGTGAAGTTTGTAAGCACCGGCAAAGAGTATCATGCCGATGAGATCGGCGTGCTGAAACTCGACATGGATCCGCGCAAAGAGCTCTCGGCCGGAAATGTTGGCTACATCATATCTGGCATAAAGACCTCTAAGGAGGTGAAAGTCGGCGACACTATAACGCACGTAAACAATCCCTGCAAGGAGGCTATCGACGGATTTGAAGAGGTAAAGCCGATGGTCTTTGCCGGCGTCTACCCTATCGAGACTGAGGATTTCGAGAATCTGCGCACGTCGCTTGAAAAGTTGCAGCTCAACGACGCGTCGCTGACGTTCTCGCCTGAGTCGTCGGCAGCTCTTGGATTTGGCTTCAGATGCGGGTTTCTCGGTCTGCTCCACATGGAAATTATTCAGGAGCGTCTTGGCCGCGAATTTGACATGGATGTAATCACCACCGTGCCCAACGTTTCATATAAAGTGTATGACAAGAAGGGGAATATGACCGAGGTGCACAATCCGTCAGGACTGCCCGACATAACCCTGATCGACCATATTGAGGAGCCTTATATCCGCGCTTCAATCATAACGACCACTGACTATATCGGCCCGATAATGACGCTATGCTTAGGTAAGCGCGGAGAGCTCATTAAGCAAGAGTTTATTTCGGGCAACCGCGTTGAGCTGGTGTTTGATATGCCGTTGGGCGAAATTGTGATAGACTTTTACGATAAGTTGAAGTCGATATCTAAAGGATACGCGTCGTTTGACTACCATATCCATGATTTCAGAGAGTCGAAGCTCGTTAAACTCGATGTGCTGCTTAACGGAGAGAGCGTCGACGCGCTGTCGACTCTTACCCATGTTGACAACGCCGTCACTTTCGGGCGCCGCATGTGCGAGAAACTTAAAGAGCTTATCCCCCGTCAGCAATTCGATATAGCTATCCAAGCGGCGATAGGCGCGAAAATCATCGCGCGCGAAACCATTAAGGCCGTGCGAAAGGATGTGACAGCGAAATGCTATGGCGGCGATATCTCGCGAAAAAGGAAATTGCTTGAAAAGCAGAAAAAGGGAAAGAAGCGCATGAAGCAGATTGGCTCGGTTGAGGTGCCTCAAAAAGCGTTCCTTGCGGTTCTGAAACTTGATTAGCGATAATTAGAAAGCATTATTTACCCAATAATATGGATACACGCGATTTCAACGACAACACAAAGGAGGGACGCGGGGTTTTCTATACCGCGCGACAAGCCATTAAGCATCATGCTTCGGGTGGCAACGTATTGATTTTTGTGACTGTATTGGCAATGATTGTCGCCAATATCCCGGCTCTCAGCGGCCCATATTTTAACTTCTGGAATCAGGAGGTGAGGTTGCAGATCGGTGATTTCAATCTTTTCAGTCACTCAGGCCACGCTATGACGATGCTTCAGTTTATCAACGACGCTCTGATGGCAATATTCTTCTTCTCGATTGGTCTGGAAATCAAGCGCGAGGTACTTGTCGGCGAATTATCATCGCTCAAGCAGGCGCTACTCCCTATTATCGGAGCTATAGGAGGCATGATTGTCCCTGTGGTGGTATTCATGGCATTCGCGGCCGGTAGTGACTACATCGACGGAGCGGCCATACCAATGGCAACCGACATCGCCTTCGCACTCGGTATCCTCGGAATGTTGGGTAGTCGTGTACCGATTTCTGTGAAGATATTTCTCACAACGCTTGCCGTAGTGGATGATATAGGCGGCATCGCGGTCATAGCGATATTTTATTCAAGCCATATCGACTATATGCTTCTCCTCTATGCCGCAATGCTGTTAGGAGTGTTGCTGTTGGGCGCAAGATTGCATTTCAAGAGCAAAATGTTCTATGTGATGATAGGTGGTGCGGTATGGTTCCTGTTCCTCAACTCGGGTATACATCCTACGATAGCGGGAGTGTTGGTTGCGTTTTGCGTGCCTGCGTCGCCTGTCTATGAGCCTAAACTGTATATTAAGCAGATACGCGGAGCTATGAATCATTTCCGCGCGGAGGACGACGAAACGCTCTCCCGGCGCACGATACTGTCTCATCAGCAGCTCGACTGGTTGAAGCAAGTGGAATCAGCGTCGGATAAGGTGATTTCACCGTTGCAGGATTTGGAGGACTCTCTCCACCCGGTGGTCAACTATCTGATTATCCCCCTATTCGCTTTTGCCAACGCCGGCATATCGTTCGCGGGAATGGAAGCGGCTTCGATAGTGAGCGGTGTAAGTCTCGCGATTATCGCCGGCCTGATTATCGGAAAATTCGTAGGTATATTCTCGTTCTCGTGGATCGCCGTAAAAATGGGGTTAGCTCCATTGCCGCGCGAGGCTAACTGGAAGATAATGGGTGCTGTGGCGGTTCTCGGAGGAATAGGATTCACGGTATCGCTGTTTATCGCCAACTTGTCGTTTGGCGAGGGAGGGGCTGAATCGCTTGCCATGCTCAATCAGGCAAAACTCGGTATTGTCGCCGGATCGCTTATAGCAGGAGTCGCTGGTTACGCTTTGTTGCGCCGGTGGACTCGGACATAGAATAAGATAAGTAAGAGCCTGCCCCATAAAATATGTTAACGCTGAGGTCGCATATCTCGGAGGGATTTTGGAGGCGATGGGAGTGAGCAATGCCGTCGCATTGTGACCGAGCGACGGCTTCAAAAGCGCCCGAGAGATGCGAAACGGAGGTGATTTTCTGCGCAGCGGCACGCATTAAAGGTATTAAGCGACATATCGCCGTGGATAGCGACGGCTTGCCCCTCGGTGTCATCGTCACTACGGCCAACATCCACGACTCAAAAGCTCCACGTTTCAACATGTCATCGTTAAACAGAGGGAGGCGGTAATTACTATCGCCCCGGCCATCCATTGGCATATTCGTCCGTGTTCTTCAGTCGTGTACGTCGAGTACACTCCCTCATCACACGAACAACTCTGCTCAATGGCTGACCGCCTCAGCTTTAACAGATTTTATGGGACAGGCTCTAAGTCCTATGAC
>VIDP01063500.1_pt1 | contig 14667 bp, 9 predicted proteins | sample 5025131 | NCBI WGS metagenome assembly VIDP01 (sample SAMN11853144, study PRJNA449069) | gut metagenome | isolation source: stool from male vole | host: Microtus ochrogaster | place: USA:Florida | collected 2017
CCAGACTACGCTGGTCGACGACAAAACGCCCACCCTCACCGAGCCGGTCAATGTCACCACCGAATCGGTGCTCCAGCTCCCCAACGCCGACTTCGAGGAGATAACCAACGCCATCGACTATAAAAACATGCTCAGCGGCGGCCGCTACACCCAGAACATCGTGGAAATCTACAACCGTCAGAACCGCACATCATTTACCCTCTCCGCCCCCGACGGCTGGGCCAACGTCAACGACAAAACCTTCTGTCTCGGCGCCTCCAACCACAACACCTGGTATCTCGCCCCGTCGACCTACTCGGTCACCGATGCCCAGAACGGCGCCTATGCCGTGCGTCTCGACAACGTGGGTTGGGATGTGAACGGCAGCCCCATTCCCGACTACCGTCAGCCCGGACTCCCCTACACCCCCTACTCGCTCAATATTCCCGAGATAGCCAACCGCGCCACCGGCCGCCTCTTCTTAGGCTCCTACTCCTTCGACCCCCTCACCCTCAGCGAGGTCTACGACCAGGGAATACCCTTCGGCTCACGCCCCCTTGCGCTCAACGGCTTCTATATGTTCAAGCCCGCGGCCAACAATTCGGGCGCCTCGGGCCTCGTGATAGTCGAGGTGATGGGCAAGGACAGCGACGGCCACACCTATATGATAGCCTCGGGGCGCACCCGTCTCTCCACCGCCCTCTCCTATGCCGCCTTCTCGGTGCCCCTCACTTATGAGCATTTCGGTGTCAAAGCCTCATCCATCAGGGTAATGTTTGCCTCCTCGACCTCGATGGGCACCATCGCCGAGGAGACCTCGCGCCTCATGACCGTCGACGACCCCGCCACCTCCACCTCTCGGGGCAGCTCCCTCTGGATCGACAACCTCGTGCTAAGCTACTGATATCCTCAGCCATCCAATCCCTCATAACAGATTACACATTCTTCAATATTCATCAATTTCAAACATGCCATCACGTTTCAACCTGAAGTCTCTTTTCGGGACACTCGCCGCTGTTATGCTGCTCACGGCACTGCTCCATCCCGAGCCGGCGGCCTGTCAGGAGCAATTCGCCCGCAATCTCGAGCACATTTCCTTTGTGCCTAAAGGTCAGTGGATCACCGGTCTGTCGGTCAACTACACCCAGAGCCGGCAGGACGACTATCAATTTCTCATTGCCGAAAACCTCAACGGCTCGACCTATTCGTTTAAGGTGAGCCCGATGGTGATGTATGCCATAGCCGACAACTTTGCCCTCGGCGGTCGTCTGGCCTATCAGCGCAACATGAACAACTTTGACAGCGGCACCATCAAGATCGACTCCGAGACCACCTACGACATCGACCACCTCAACACTCTCGGTCAGAACTTCTATGCCATGGGAGCCGCACGCTATTATATCTCGCTCGGCAACAACACCCGCTTCGCCCTCTTCAACGAAATGCAGCTCGAACTCGGCGGCGGCGAATCAAAAATCCTGAGCGGCACAATGGAAGATTTCACCGGCACAATGGAGCGCAACTTTCAGCTCAGTGTCGGTCTCGCCCCCGGCCTGGTGATGTTTCTCAACAACTATTCGGCCATCGAGGTCAATGTGGGAGTGCTCGGCTTCGACTACACCCACACCAAAGCCGTGACCGACCGCATCTATGAGTCCCACCGCAACAGCAAAAACGCCAATTTCAAGGTCAACCTCTTTTCAATCTCATTTGGCGTGGCCTTCTATCTCTAAATCCTCCATCCCCACGTTATGAACAACTCATTTCTCAAAATCATATTAGCCTGTGTGGCCATCCTTCTGCCGATGGCTTCCCATGCCATGCGCCCCTTTCTCCGCTCCGACTCCCTAAGACATGTCGGCGCCCCGATCGACTCCGCCCTGCTCAACCAAAAGGTGATAATCGGCGGCGACACCGTGAGCATCATCCTGCCCCAGAAAAACTACGGCCGTTATGAGCGCGGCCTATATAACTTCATGTTCATACCCAAAGGGCAATGGCTCGTGGGCCTCACCGCCAGCTACGGCGAGTTCAACAGCGAGAACATGGAGCTCCTAAGCGTGATGAAAGACCTCGACCTCAAGATAAAGCGCTACAGCATCCGCCCCACCATAGCCTATTTCTTCAGGAGCAACCAGAGCCTCGGCCTCAAGCTCGGCTATACCAACTCCGACGGCCACCTCGGCCATATAGCGATGGACTTCGGCGACGACCTTTCGTTTGACGTCAGCGAGGTGCGCTACAGCTCCCACGACTATTCGCTCGGCCTGCTCTACCGCAACTATGTGGGCCTCGGCACGATGAAGCGCTTTGCGGTGTTCAACGAGGTTGACCTCTCGGTGGCTGCCGGCAAATCGCGGTTCCTGCGCAGCTACAACAATCAGCCGAGCGACACCCGCACCACCTCGGGCGAGCTCAGCCTCAACTTCTCGCCCGGCCTCTGTGTGTTTGTGATGGACAATGTGTGCTTCAACGTGTCGTTTGGCGTGTTCGGCATACATGTCAAGCATGAAAAGCAATCCACCAACGGCCTCGACAACGGTTCTCGCACCAGCTCGGGCGCCAATTTCCGCTTCAACATCTTCAACATCAACTTCGGTCTCGGAGTCACCATCTAACATTCCTCTGCCAACATGAATCGACACGACATATTCTCCCCCATGCGCACCCCCGCCATAGCTCTCGGCCTGACCGCCCTCGTGGCCATGTCGGGCTGCATCGAAGACGACACCCCCTATCCCTTCATCCACGCCAACATTCTCGAAATGGCCGTCGAGGGGCAGATAAGAAATGCCTCGATCGACTCGATCAACCGCACCGTGAGCTTCATGCTCAACGACTCGGTCAACCCCGCCTCGGTCAAGGTGACCCGCTTTGTCATCACCCCCGGCGCCCACATGGCCGACACCGCAATGATTGTCAACGGCCTCAACCTCACCGACACCCTCTCGCTCACCCTGTCGATCTATCAGGACTATGTGTGGAAAATCAGCGCCACCCGTCAGCTCAACCTCTCGCTCAAGGCCCGCGGCCAGATAGGCAACACCGTCATCGACCCCGAGCTTCACACCGTCACCCTCACCTTCCCCACCGGCTATGACCTCTCGGCGGTGGAGATCGAGCAGGCATGTCTCGGCGGAGCATACTCCGAAATCTCCCCCTCGCTCACCTCAGGCCCCGTCAACCTCACCACTCCCCTCACTGTCAGTGTAACCGAGTTCGGACGCACCCAACAGTGGACCCTCACCGCCCTCACCACCGACCTGAGCGTGGAGCTCACCTCGGTCGACGCCTGGACCAACGTGGCCTGGCTCTATGCCTCGGCTGAGAGCGGCCGCAAGGTCAGCTTCTATTATCGCGTGGCCGGCGAGGAAACATGGTCGCAGATCTCCGACGACAACCTCACCTCTAACAACGGCTCATGGACCTGCCGCCTCTCGGCCCTCTCACCCTCTACCACCTATGAGGCCCGCGCCACCGCGGGAGAAGATGAGTCGCCCGCCGTGACATTCACCACCGGCGAGAATATCCAGCCCGCCAACCGCCTGCTTCAGAACTGGTGGCTCGACGGCAAGATATGGTGCCCGTGGGCTCAGGATGCCACCCCCTACTGGGGCACAGGCAACAAGGGCGCCGCAACCCTCGGCGACAGCAACACGGTGCCCCTCGTCGACCCCGACTCCCCCACCGGATATGCCGGCGCGCGCCTCGAAACCCGCTTTGTGGGCATCGCCATGCTCGGCAAGCTCGCCGCGGGCAACCTCTTTGCCGGCGACTATGTGCGCACCGACGGCACCAACGGCATTCTCTCGTTTGGCCGCCCCTTCACCCAGCGCCCCACCGGAGTGAGGGTGACCTTCAACTACACCTCCACACCCATCTCTCACTCCAACAACGAGTTTACCCACATCAAGGGTCAGCCCGACACCTGCGTGATGTGGAGCGCCCTGATCGACAGCCCCGAGCCCTTTGAGATACGCACCAAGCCCTCCGACCGTCAGCTTTTCAGCCCCGACCTGCCTCAGGTAGTGGCCTATGCACAGACCCAGCTCGGCCAATCGACCGACGGCTATGTCACCGCCGTGATTCCCTTCAACTATGTGGCCACCAACCGTGTGCCCACCTACATCCTGCTCGTGGCCTCAGCCTCCAAATATGGCGACTACTTCACCGGCGGCAACGGCTCGGTGCTTCTGGTCAAGGAGTGGGAGCTGCTCTACGATTACCCCCTGCCGCAATAAGATTCTCCACACCTTACGACAAACCCCGGTTGCCGACCTGAGTTGGCAACCGGGGTTTGAGTTTAATCTCTTTCAACAGGCTCTATCAGAAGAGCTTTTCGGGATATTCGCCCTGGGCGTGGAGCTCGGCGAGCTTCTCTACCACTCCGGGACGGTCTTCGCTATAGGTCACGCCAAACCACTTTGAGGTGGTGTCGAGCACCTTGACGGTAGCCTCGCCATTGTGGATGAGGGCGTCGATAGCGAGGGGAATGAAAAATTCGCTCTTGGGGGTGTTGATATCCTTGTCGAGGAATTTCTTGAACTCTCTCTCCGAGTAGTCGAAATAGTCGGGAGTGAAGCCCCAGAGGTTCATCGACACGGGCACATTGGCCTCAAGGGGCTGCTCCTCACCTTTCTCGTCGAGGAACACGATTTCGCCCTTGTCGTTATAGTAGATCTTGGTGCGCTCAACAACCGAGGTCAGATTGCCGTTTTCGGTCGAGCAGACGCCGCGGCTCACAGAGCCGTTTTCGGTCAAAGTGTTGCCCACGCGGAAACCTACCATGCAATAGTCGCCCTTCTTGTCGTGGGGCTTTGAAAGCTCCTCGGCGATTACCTTAAAGGCGTCGCGGCCATAGAAGTCGTCGGCGTTGATCACGGCAAACGGCTCGTTGATGGCGCTCTTACCCATCAATACGGCGTGGTTGGTGCCCCAGGGTTTGGTGCGGTCGGCGGGACAGGTATAACCCTCGGGAAGGTCGTTGATCGACTGAAAAACAACCTCGGTGGGGATATGGCCTTCATATTTTTTGAGCACGATGTTGCGGAAATCTTCCTCAAAATCCTTGCGGATCACAAACACCACCTTGCCGAAGCCGGCCTGCAGGGCGTCATAAATCGAATAGTCCATGATGGTTTCACCGTGAGGACCGAGGGTGTCGAGCTGCTTGAGGCCGCCGTAACGCGAGCCCATACCGGCAGCGAGCACAAAAAGTGTGGGTTTCATTGCTAAAGAAATTTTATTGATTCTGAAAAGTTATGTTTGTTATTATTTCTCTTAATGGGGAGGAGAGGGTTATTATTTGAACGCAAATTCAATCACCTCCTTGAATTTCTCGCCCGGATTGAGGAGGGTCGAGGGGAACTGAGGCTGATTGGGAGCGTCAGGAGTGTGCTGACACTCTATGGCTATGCCGTCATAATCGTCCATCACGCGGCCCGACTTGTTGAGCGGCGAGCCGGCGAGCCAGTTGCCGGTATAAACCTGGGCGGCGGGCTGGGTGGTGCTCACCTCGAGGGTGCGGCCCGACTCGGGAGAGCTGAGCACTGCCACCTTCTGCAGCTTGCCCGGCTCGTAGTTGTCAACGAGCCAGCAGTTGTCATAGCCCTTGCCATAGTTGAGGGCGGGGAAATCCTGCTTGATGTCGCGGCCCACGACCTTGGCCTCGGTGAAATCCATCGGGGTGCCGGCCACGGGAGCTATCTCGCCGGTGGGTATGAGGGTCTCGTCGGTGGGGAGATAGTTGCTGCACATCAGCTGCATCACATGGCCGAGGGCAGAACCTGAGTTCTGACCGTTGAGATTCCAGTAGGCATGGTTGGTGAGGTTGACCACGGTGGTCTTGTCGGTGCGGGCCTCGAGGGTGAGACGCAGGGTGTTGTCCTCGCTCCACTCATAGGTGGCGGTGGCGGTGAGATTGCCGGGATAACCCTCTTCGCCGTCGGCCGAGAAATAGGTGAAGGTCACCTTGCCCTCTTCGGTCACCTTGGTGAGCCAGTTCTGATTCTGAAAGCCCTCGGGGCCGCCGTGCAGGGCGTTGGGGCCGTTGTTGATGGCGAGGGTATAGGTCTCTTCGCCGATCGAGAAATGACCCTTGGCGATGCGGTTGGCATATCGTCCGGGCACCTTGCCGGCACAGGGGCCGTCGGCTATATAATCGGCGGGGTCGGCATATCCGAGCACCACGTCGTCGAGCACTCCATCCTTGTCGGGCACTTCAACCTTTTGGATAGCTGCGCCGAGCGAGCAGAGGGTTACGCTTGCGCCCGAGCCGTTGGTGAGTGTCACTAAAGTTATCAGCCCTTTGGGCGACGGAGAGGTTATCACTGAAATTTTCATGGCATTATGATTGCTGGGTGAATTGGAGATTTATATCACGCAAAATTAACAAAAAACCTTTAATTCCCTATCATCTTTCCCTACAAAAAAATTAGTCCGGTCAGCCTCTTCGGCCAATCGGACTAATTATTAAAATCTAAGGATAGACTGAGCTATCGCTTTTTCTTAGAACTTGCGAACCTTGACAACTACGCCGGCCTTGCGGGCAACATAGATGCCGGGAGCAGCGTCGGCGACTTTGACGCGGATGCCCTGGAGGTTGTAGAGCTCAACGTCAGCGTCGTTGATGTTGATGGTCTCGTTGCCGAGCTCAACATTGTCGATGCCGGTGGTGGGGCTGGTTGAGATGATCTTCCAGGTTGAGCCACCATCCTGAGCGTAGTAACCTACGAGGTAAGCTGTAGGCTGCTGGTTAACGTTGAGGGCGAGGCCGTTCTTCTGATCGATCATAGCGATACCGCTGTTTTCATTGCCGAGGAAGATGGGCCAGAAGTAGAACTTGGCTGCGTCGGCGGGATCTTCCGAAACAAGAACCTGCTGGCTTACGCCGGGCACGTTGCCGAGATAGTAACCGTTTTCGGTGTGGAGGGTGAAGTAGCCTTCATCTTCGCTTGCTTCAACATACCATGTAGAGCTGGGGTTGTCGAACGACTCGCCGAGACCGAGCATAGGCACGTTGCTACCTTCAGTGCTTACGGTGAGGGTGTTGGTCGACAGACCGGCGTTGGCACGACGGAGGCTCTGGAGGAGCACCTTCGAGCCGTCAGCCTCAGCAGCGGCAGCGGCGAAGTAGTTGTCGCTAACCTCGTTCTTGATGTTCATCACATACTTGGCGGCAGCGATATAGTCACCATCGAAGTCAGCACCGCCCTTGAAGGTCTCACATTCTGCTACACCCTGTGAGAGAGCGCTTACGCCCCAGGGAGTGGTGGCGATTACACGGTTGAGGTCTTCCTTAACAGCGTTGAGGTTAGCGTTAGCGCAGAAATTCTGAGCAGCCATGTTGGCAACGTTGCCTGAATAGGAGGCTACAATCCATGTGGTGCCCTTCCAATCGCCAGCGCTCGGTTTCCAGAGGTTGATGCCTGCACCGGCGTTGCTGGCGTCGAGGCACTGGCCTTCGGGAGCAACGGCGAGTGAGAGACCGGCTTCGGGGTTACCGGCGTTGGGAGCGATATACCATTCAACGGGGGTTTCGCTGTAGCTGTTGTTGCTGGCGAGATAGAGGCCGTTGAGAGCGTTCTTGAGGGTGTAGTAACCTTCTTTTTCGCCGGGAGCTACTGCCCAGAATGAACCGAGAGTCAGGTCGGTGTGCTGGATGGGAGCGGTAGCGGGATTAACACCGAGAGCGGTCTGAGCGGTGAGCACGCCGCCACGGTTGTAGCTGGTGAACACTGCATAGTGCTCGGCACCCTTAACGGGAACGTCGAAAGGCTTAAAGGGATCGATCATCACCCAACGTGAGCCGGCGTCATTAGCGTTATAGGTAGTAATGGTGGTATTGGCGAGAAGGTTTACATTCATGCCCTGAGGAGTGGCAACCTCAAGCGAGTTAACAAGGCCAAATGAAGCCTGATCTTCAGTTGAGTTGTTGTAGATGTAGTAGGGACCGGCATTGAGGCCAGAGATCTTCACCTTACCGCTACCGGCGTTTTCAAACTTGAAGATTGAAATATTTTCACGTTTGGGGGTCACATTGTCTGCAGTAGCGCCGGGAGTTTCAAGACTCATCTGAAGAGTAGTGCCGTTGTTAATAGCGATATAAGAGAGGGTGTTGATGCCTACAGAAGCTTCGTTATTGATAGCGCGATTCATACGACGCACATTGGCGAGCATGAAAGGCTTCTCACAGACTGCTGAAACAGCCTCTTCCATGAGGTTACCGATAGCGGCGATGCGCTCGTCGGCGGTGAGGTTTTCGTTGTTGGTGGCAGCGTTGATCTGCTCAACCATCTGGTCAACAGCTTCCTGAGAATAGATGTTGGGGAGGGCGGCGAGGTTTGCAACCACTTTAGCGGCGAGGCTTGAAACACCTTCGGCGGGGTTAACGCCGTCGAGAGCGTCTTCAACAGTGCCGTCGCTCACAGCAGCAACAACCCAGGTTGTGCCCTGCCAGTCGCCGGCTGAGGGTGACCATGTGCCAATGCCGTTGTCATAGTTGTGGGCGTCAGCACAGCTTGAGCCTGAGATAGGATTGGTCTTACTGAGAGCCATACCATAGGTGTTCACACCGTTGGGGAGGATGAACCATTCGGTAGGAGTATCAGTGATTGTAAAGGCTGAGCCTACATAGAATGTAGCGGCAGCGCTCTTGATGTAGTAGCCGTTTTCATTGCCGGTGGGAACGAGTTTCCAGAAGCTGTAGGGACCTTCGGCGGCGTGCTGAACAGCTGCGCCGGGCATGATGATGTCGGTGGTGAAGTAACCGCCGCGGTTAAATGAACCGATCACGAAGTTGAGATCCTCGATAGCTGCGGTTGAGCCGGGGAGGGTGTAGATAGCGTTGGTGATTTCAACAAGCACCCACTGGGCGTTGGCTGAAGAAGCGTCGCCGGTGGTGAGGTTGCCGCCGTTAGCGCTGAGAGCGCCGGCAGCGGTGCTGATGGTGATCTGATTGGCGATCTTGTCGGCAGCGGTGCTTGCGGCAATGTTGATGGGGAGGGCGTTGGCTGCGCCGGCGGCTGTTGAGAAGTCAGAGCCGTTGAGAGCAGCGAGATAGGTAATGGCGTTGATGTTTTTCTCAGCGAGCACGAGCTGGCCGTTAACAACCTCAAATCTCCACTGAGCCTTGGCGGTAGGAGCGTAGACGGTGTTAGCTACGTTACCGTCGGCGAGGCTGAGATAAGCGGGAGCGTTGTCGGTGAGACCGCAACCGATGTTATAAACGGCAAATGTCTTGGCTGAAACGAGAGCGAAGGCTTCGTTGACGGCAGCAAGTTTGGCATCGACAGCCTGAGCGATTTCGGCGGGAGTCTCATAGTCGTCAACATTGAGAGGAGTGATTTCGTCGAGGGCGTCGACAAACTCCTTAAGCTCGTCAGCCGACCAGAGACCGGTAGCGGTAAGAGCGGCGATGATGGCATCTTTGTTGGCGAGGGCGCCGGTGATCTGAGCGTTGGCCTCGTCGACGATGGGCTGGAGGTCAGCCTCGGCTACGATCCATTTTGAAGCGTCAGCGGCGGTACCCCAACCTACTACATTACCGGAACCTTTGTGCATGTATTCCTGAGTGGCGGGATTAACCTTACCGAAAGTGATGGTGTTTTCGAGGTCGAAGAGATAGAGTGAAAGAGCTGAGGGAGTATCACCCAGGGTCCAGTTGGTTGAAGTGGTCTGAGCCACAGCATATTTGCTGGTGGGGAGGTTCTGAATAGCTACGGTGTTGTCGTCGTTGACGGTCATAGTCCAGATAGCTGAAGCAGAATATGAGCCTGAGGTTGTGAGGTTGGCACCGTTGGCGGTGGGCACGAGATAACCGGCATTACGTGCAACAACCGGCATATAGAATGAGAATGACTTGCCGTTGGCATTTGCCTTGAGAACCTGAGGCCAAAGAGAGTTATAGACGGTGCGGGCTTCAGCGAGGCCGGCGGCCATGTTAACGTAAGTTTCAACGGGGTTGTCATAAACCTGGAATTTAGCTTCCACAGACTCTTTGATCTGAGCCACACCGGCTTCACCAAAGAGAACGGGCTGCTTGAGAGCTACGAAGTTGCTGAAGAATGATTCCTTAGCAGCATCGTTGCTGACCTCGGTGATGGTCCATGTAGTACCCTCATAGTCACCTGAGCTTGCGTGCCAGCCGCCTGAGAAGACAGCACCGGCGTTTGAAGCGTCAAGACAGGCAGTGCCGGTGTTGCTTCCGACTACAGAGATAATCCAACCGGTTACACCCCAATTGGGCTGCTCGATGAGATACCAGTAATTAGAAGAAGAGGGGGTGGAAGTCACGCTGACGTTAGCGGCATTGCCACTGTTGGGATGATAGAGATAGTCACCTGTCTCATAGTTGATGATATAGACAGCGTTGGGAGCTTCGTCGCCTACGGTTTCAAAGCGCCAGAACGAACCTGTGGTAAATCCCGCAGTTTTGGTAAGGGCACCACCGACCTCGTTGATCTGACCGCCGTTATAACGGGGGTTGGCGATGGTGTACCAAATGGGATCATCTGCTGTCGAGGTTTTGACGGGAGTGACGGCCGAAAGGCTGAACACCGCTGCCAAAAGCATTGACAAATAGAGTGATACTCTTTTCATGGTTGATTGATAGTTTATTGAAATTAATGATAAATAAATATTCTGAAACGCGGTCAGCCCCTCCGGCAAATGTCAGATGAGCATGACAAGTGGCCAAAATTACAATTTTTTTTGCAAACGGAATTAAATTTTTGTGTTAAAATTTTAACTATATTCATTAGAGTGGAAAAATTTGGCTGAAGCGCAAAGAATTTACTAACTTTGCAAAATATAACCGTCGGAAACATCCAACCCATGAATCGCATAACAAGTCAGAACGCCGACCCCGCCGACATCCGCAAGCTGAAATCTATGATAGAGGGCAGCAACCGGGTCGTGGTGTTGTGTCATCAGGCGCCCGACGGCGATGCGGTAGGGTCGAGCCTCGCGCTGGCCAACATTCTGAGCAACTTGGGCAAGCATGTGTGTGTCATAACCCCCGACGCGCCTCAGAAGTCGCTCATGAAGCTGCCCCACGCCCGCGAGATACTCGTGGCGAGCCACAAGACCGAAGCCGCCCAATATTTCATCTCGGCTGCCGACCTGATAGTGTTGCTCGACCTCAACGACCTGAGGCGCATTGACCGTGTGGCTCCCCTGGTGGAGGCCTCGGCGGCGCCCCGCATAGTGATCGACCACCACGAGGGGCCCGACATAAGGTGTGACCTGATGTTCAGCTCACCCGCAAGCTCGAGCACCTGCGAATTGCTCTATGAGCTGATCGAAGCCGCCGGGCTGATGGAACACCTTGACACCGAGGGCGCTACCGACATATATTGCGGCATGATGACCGACACCGGCAATTTCTCCTACAACTCCAACAATCCGCGCCTCTATCACATCATAGCCTCGCTGCTCGAAAAGGGCATCGACAAAGATGATATATATAAAAAGGTGTGGAATGTCAGTTCGGCCTCGCGGCTGAGGCTCTGCGGCCATGCCCTGAGCTCAAACATGGAGCTGATGAGCGACCTCCACGGCGCGATATTGTGGCTCGGCAGCGACGACCTTAAGACTCACGGCTATGTGAGAGGCGACACCGAAGGGCTTGTTAACCAGCCGCTTGCCATACCCGGAGTGGTGTGGAGCGTGTTTTTGCGCGAAGATGAGCCTGGATTTATCAAGGTGTCGATGCGCTCGCAGGGCGACTTTGCCGTCAATGAAATCTGCCACACCTGTTTCGGAGGGGGCGGCCACGTGAATGCCGCCGGCGGAGAGATACACAACTCCACCCTCACCGACGCTATCAAGAAAATCAAAGAGGTGATGAGCCTCAACCGCCATCTCCTTCCCGCGGATCTGCCGAGGGTAAACGACAATAACTACCAAAAATGAAGATACTCAACAACCGCCTGCCGCAACTCTGCGGAGTAATCACAACCCTGATGCTGATATGTCTCGGCGCCGCCACAACCGGCTGCAGCGACGACACCAGCTATACCGACCTGCTCAACAAAGAGAGCAAGAATGTCAACACCTTTCTGAGCGATCACCGCGTGATAGCCGAGATACCGGCCGACACGGTGTTTGAGTGTGGCGAAGACGCCCCCTATTATATGCTCGACGCCGAGGGCAACGTGTTCATGCAGGTAATCAATCCCGGCTACGGCCCCAAGGCTGAGGATAATCAGCTTGTCTACTTCCGCTACCTGCGCTGGAGCATCTCCACCTATGAGAGAGGCGCCGACGACTGGGAGCCCGAGGAGGGCAACGACAATGCCGGCTATGCCGCCGAGAGCTTCAGATATAACAACTTCACCCTTCCGAGCTCGAGCGCCTGGGGCTATGGCCTGCAGATGCCGCTGCGCTACCTGCCGCTCAACAGCGTGGTCAACATCGTGATCAAGGCCGAATATGGCATCACCAGCGAGCAGAGCTATGTGCAGCCGTTCCTCTACAACGTGCGCTACTTTCCCGGCAAAATCTGACGGGAGCAGAGACCGAAATTCAACAACCCAAACAATATAATCGAATATCATGTCACTTATCAAGTCAATCTCAGGCATAAGAGGCACAATCGGCGGTGTTCCCGGCGACGGCCTCTCACCTCTCGACATCGTGAAATTTACAGCGGCCTATGCCACTTTCATCCGCAAGAACACCACCCGCACCTCAAATGTAATCGTGGTGGGTCGCGACGCCCGTCTCAGCGGCGAAATGGTGAGCGGCATCGTTGTCTCGACACTCTGCGGCATGGGTTTTGACGTGGTTAACATCGGCCTCGCCTCGACTCCCACCACCGAGATAGCCGTGACCGGCGAAGGCGCCTGCGGCGGCATCATCATCACCGCCAGCCACAACCCCAAGCAGTGGAACGCCCTCAAGCTCCTCAACCAGGACGGTGAGTTTCTCAACGACGCCCAGGGCAAGGAGGTGCTCCGCATAGCCGCCGACGAAAGCTATAGCTTTGCCGAGGTCGACAATCTCGGACATGAGTATATCAACACCACCTACGACCGCCGTCACATCGACCAGGTGCTCGCCCTCAAGCTCGTTGACACCGAGGCTATCGCCAAAGCCAACTTCACGGTGGCTGTCGATGCCGTCAACTCGGTGGGCGGCGTGGTGATTCCCCGCCTGCTCCGCGCCCTCGGCGTGAAAAACGTAATAGAGCTCAACTGTGAGGCTACCGGCAAGTTTGCCCACACCCCCGAGCCCATTCCCCAGAACCTTACCCAGATTTCCGACCTCATGGCCAAAGGCGTGGCCGATGTAGGCTTTGTGGTTGACCCCGACGTTGACCGTCTGGCCATCGTGATGGAAAACGGTGAGATGTTTGTCGAGGAATACACCCTCGTGTCGATTGCCGACTATGTGCTTGCCAACACCCCCGGCTCGACAGTGAGCAACCTCAGCTCATCACGCGCCCTCCGCGACGTGACCGAGCGTCACGGCTGCAGCTACAGCGCCTCAGCCGTGGGTGAGGTCAACGTGACCACCCTGATGAAGAAGACCGGCGCAGTGATCGGCGGCGAAGGCAACGGCGGAGTGATCTATCCCGAAGCCCACTATGGCCGCGACGCTCTCGTGGGCGTGGCTCTCTTCCTCACCCTCCTCGCCAAGAGCGGCAAGAAGGTGAGCGAGCTCAAGAAAACCTATCCCGCCTACAGCATCGCCAAAAACAAAATCGAACTCACTCCCGACATCGACGTCGACGCTATCCTCGTGGCCGTGAAAGAGAAATTTGCCGGCGAGAAGATCACCGACATCGACGGCGTGAAGATCGACTTCAAGGATTCGTGGGTTCACCTGCGCAAGAGCAACACCGAGCCCATCATCCGCATCTATTCGGAGGCTTCGACCATGGAAGAGGCCGAGGCTCTCGCCGACCGCATCAAAGAAGTAATCGCTTCGCTGACCAAGTAAACAATCCCCCGTCAATAGAGCGACAACCATGAGTTTCTCCATGCTGAGACATGTTGTTGCCCTGATAATGCTCACAGCAGGAGTTGCCGGCACGGTTTTCGCGCCCGCAGCTTCTGCCGCGTCATTAGCGGGAGGCAATGACTCTATTCCCGCCGCTTTTGAGTATCGCCCCAAGGCGCGGCAGCTCATCGTGCCGCTCACGCTCATGACCGCCGGAAGCGTGGGGGCTTTTACCGGCTGGGGCAAGCATGTCGACCCCGAGATTACCCGCGCCGTCGGAGCGCGCCACCGCTGGAAAATCGACGAGGTGACCCAGTTCGTGCCCTATGCCGCCGAGCTGTTTCTCGCGCCGCTGGGAGCGGAGTGTAACGCCCCGATGAGCGACCGCCTGCTCGCCACAGCCACCTCGGCGATATTGCTCGAAGCGGTGGTGCAGCCGGTGAAGAGAAGCGTGAGACGCGAGCGCCCCGACCTGAGCGACAACCACAGCTTTCCCTCGGGCCACACAGCCCTTGCCTTTGCCGGCGCCGAGCTGACGCGACAGTTCTACGGGCCGTGGTGGGGCACGGGCGCCTATTGCATGGCGTCGCTCACCGGCTATCTGCGCATACGCAACCGCCGCCATTGGATGACCGACGTTGTGGCGGGCGCCGGCACCGGAATTCTCGCGGCGCGCGCCGCCCTGTGGCTTCTGCCGGTCGAGCGCCGGTGGTTTGGCCTCGACCGCCGCAAAGCCGAGGGGGG
>VIDP01619720.1_pt1 | contig 14570 bp, 6 predicted proteins | sample 5025131 | NCBI WGS metagenome assembly VIDP01 (sample SAMN11853144, study PRJNA449069) | gut metagenome | isolation source: stool from male vole | host: Microtus ochrogaster | place: USA:Florida | collected 2017
ATCAACACTGCGCGCCGACAAGCATGAATCACGCTCAACAACGTTATATTTCAACTCCGGATCGATATATCCGGGGTTTCCGGAGTCGAAAACCACATCGTCGTACTTGCCTGTAGCCTGATCCCAACAGCCCATAATCATGTTCGTTCCCTTCGTGGTGCTTCCACTCAGAGGGTATCCGCACGATGAATAGGTCAGGGTCATAATCCCGACCATTACTATAGCTACGCCGGCCGCATAGGATACATAATATTTTACGGGCGACTTCTTAAGCAACGCGAAAAGCAGAAGCGAGGGCCAATACATCGTGCCAATCGGGCGAATCCAGTTGGCTATAGCCGAAATAATGCCGGCCAACATAATGCATCGCCAATCCCGGCGAATTACAGCAAACGACAGCATTAGCAGCGCAACGCATGGTATATCGCTCATTCGCCCGGCAACCGTAATAACATTGCTGGGTAATAAACAAAAGATAATTACGGCAACTTTCGCCAACGTTTCTCCTCCGAGCTCCCGGACTACCTTATAGAACGAAAGCAGAAGTATAATATTAAACACGAGTTGTTGAGGGCCAACCCAAACGGCCGTTCCAAATAATTTCAGGTTAAGGACCAAAAGGTTTATATAGCCCGTATTGGCAATCCACGCGTTATTGTTAAACATTTCGACAGTCGGATACCACGACGAGGCAGCCGCTGCCTGGCGGGCGAAGTCGAGATAGTTGGCGGCATCGCTATATTGAGGTTCTCCCCAGTATATGCAGATAACAACAATTTGCGCCACAATCCATAGTGCGCCAACGCATACAGCACTAACTGAAAGAGCTCGCTTTAATCCCATAATTTATCCTGAATTGCGAAACGCGGACGGCTTTTGACTTCCACGAATATCTTGCCTACATATTCGCCTATCACTCCGAGCGCCATCATAATAACACTGCCTATGCCCCATATCGACAACATAACCGATGCCCAGCCGTGGCTTATTGTTTTTGACATAAACAGCGAGCAGATAACATATATCGCAACCAGACCGGTTGCTATGAACGATATGAACCCAATGGTGAAAATCCAGCGCATAGGTTTGGCGGAAAAAGAAGTTATGCCGTCGATAGAGAAGAGCAGCATTTTCTTCAGCGGATATTTAGATTCTCCGGCTACGCGCGGATTCCGCTCATAAAACACCTTTGAGTTTTTCAGTCCAATCTGTGGAACAATACCACGCAAAAACAGATTTGATTCTTTGTAGTCGGCCAACAGATTGAGAGCCCGCTGACTCATCAACCGGAAGTCGGCATGATCATAAACGGTTTCAAGCCCCATGATTTTCTGCAGTTTGTAGAAAGCATGTGCCGTTGTACGCTTAAACATCGTGTCGCTGGCACGCGACGAGCGAACCCCATAAACGATTTCATTACCCTCACGAAAATGCTGTACCATTTCGATTATCGCAGCCGGATCGTCCTGAAGGTCGGCATCAATCGAAATTGCCGCATCACACCTGTCCCTGACTGTCATCAATCCGGCAAGCAATGCATACTGGTGCCCCCGATTATGAGTAAGATTGATCCCCTTTATTCGCGAATCAGACGCATGGAGCCTGCCGATAATTTCCCATGTTTTGTCTGACGAGCCATCGTTTACAAACAATATGTAGCTACTCTTATCTGCGAGTCCGTCGGCTGTCAGGCAATCGAGAATTTTCAGAAGTTCCGGTGCGGAAAGAGGCAGAGCGGCTTCCTCGTTATAGCAAGGAACCACTATGGCGATTATCGGTAGTGCGGTGTCAGTCATTAGATTGTTTTGCAATAATTTCTTGGGGGATTAGTCGGAGAAGCGGGAGTGGAGGTCGGAGAGGTAGGTGAGCAGGCGGTGGCGGGTGGTGTCGGGCATGTCGGCCAGGTGCACAAACAGGTGGCTGCCGAGGCGACGGACGTCGCTGCGGTTGGCGGAAACTTCGTTGGTTTTGTCGGTAAGCTCGCGCTCGGTGCGGGCCACACGTGCGGTGTCGGTTCCCTCAAGAGCCTGCGCGTGCGCTTCGTGGTAGGGGCGGAGCTCGTCGAGCGCGCGGTCCATGGCCGAGCAATAGAACGACACCATTTCGGAATATTCGTCGGCAGTTACGCCCTCCGACTTTTCAATTTGGTCGGCATACGCGGCGGCCTTGCGGTTATCGCGCTCGGCGGTCGTGCATGCGCCCAAGGCTGCGGCTGCGAGCAGCAGGAATATGTAAAAAATATGCTTTTTCATTTTGCCTGGATGCGGAGTTTATAGGTTATAGGCTCGTTGGGAACCCAATATTCGGGCATGGTTTGCACGTCGAAGCCACAGGAGCCGTTGCCGATGCCGCGCATGGCGCCGTCGAAGTGAACAACGGTGTAGGGCTGCGGGGTGAGCTCCCACATGTGCTTGGCGTCGCGCAGCTGCACGTCGGTCCAGGGGAGAGCCGAGAAGCTGACGTCGCCCAGCGTCGACACCACAATGCCGCGGCCGCTTTCGGGGTTGGAGAATGTTACCTGTCGCAGGCCCTGGCGGTTGCCCGTGCTCTGGGGCTTGACGTAGGTTTCGCCGGAGGTGGCAACTGTGGTTGAGTAGCGGCCAACGGGTGCGCCGTCGAGGCGGTCGTTGGTGTTGCTCAGCGGGCCGTGGGCGTAGTAGTCAATATTGCTCAGCGCCGGGTCGAGGCCGAGGGCAATGCCGGCGCGGCGCAGGTCGTCGCTGTGGGGCGTAATGGTAACGTCGATGTCCATAATACCCTGCGGATAAATGGTGTAGACGAGCTTTTCGTCGGCGAGTTCACCCTTGCGCACACTGGTGAAGATTTCCGCACCGCTGCGCGACGAAACCTCGGTTTGCGCTTCGGCTTCGAGGCCATTGTCGGTGCGCTGGAAGCGCGCGTCGTTTTCAATCCAGCGGTAGTTGTTGAACTCGGGGCCCTGGCCGGCGGCAATTACCGATTCGCCGTTGAGCTTGAGCTCAATCATGCGGCCGGTCGAGCGGTCAAATGCGGCCTTGATGGCCGGCGACTGGAACACTACGATGTTTCCGGCCTGATCGTGGGTCATGGCGCCCGAAGCCTTCAGGGCGGCCATCGGCGCGGGCTGAGAAATAACATACTGGCGGAAAGCCACTTCATGGCCGGCGGGGGCGTAGGTCGTGGCCTCGCGCTCCGTAACGCTGAGGTTCAGAATAGCTTCGAGGCCGGCCTTAACCTTCGGCAGCTTGATGGTCAGCTCAGTAGACTCGCCGGGCGCCACGGAGGGGAGGCGGAGTTTGCCCGACTTCAGCGGGTAGCCGTCGGCCAGCATGGTCCATGTGAGGTCAAACTCGTTGAGGTTCGTGAAGTCGTAGGCGTTGCGAAGATAAATGGTGGCCTTGTTGCCGTTGACGCTGATTGAGTCGAATTTCCCCCACTGGTGAGCGGCCTTGAGCGCGGCCAGCTTGGCCGTCAGCCGGCGTTCGGGGACCAATACGCCGCTAGAGCAGAAGTTGCCCTGATGAGGGCCGGGATAGTCGTAGCCGGTGGTTTGCTGCATGATGCCCTTCTTGCTCATATGCGGGTCGTAGATGGCCTGCTTTACCCAGTCCCACACTCATCTGCCTATAGTTGCGTCGGAGGCCTCGATAACGTCCCAATATTCGCGGTAGTTGCCAACGGCTTCACCCATGGCGTGGGCATATTCGCATATAAACATCGGCTTATCTTTGCCCGAGGTGTTGGCGTGCATCCATGCCTGGCCGGGATACATTTTCGAGTAGAAGTCGCTGTAGCGGCGGCCGCCGTAGTCGCCGCCGTCGCGCGTGCCCTCGTAGTGAATGGGGCGCTGGTCGAGCTTGCGGGCCTCTTCGTAGCAATATTCAAAGTTGCCGCCGTTGCCCGCCTCGTTGCCGAGGCTCCACATGATTACCGACGGGTGGTTGCGGTCGCGGGTAACCATGCGCGTAATGCGGTCAACAAAAGCGGGAATCCACGACGGATTTGCCGAAATCGACTGGTTGGCATGGTCTTCAAGGTCGGCCTCGTCGCAAACATAAATGCCGTAGTAGTCGGCCATTGCCATCATGCGGGCGTCGTTGGGATAGTGGCTGGTGCGCAGGGTGTTGATGTTGTTTTGCTTAAACAGAAGAATATCTTGCAGCATTTCGTCGACCGTTACGGCGCGGCCGTTGACGGGCGACGTGTCGTGGCGGTTAACGCCCTTCAGGAACACGCGCTTGCCGTTGATCCAAAGCAGCGAGTTGGCGATTTTAACGTTGCGGATGCCAACGGGGGTTGAAAAGGCCATTTCCTGGCCCGGAGCCCCGGTCTGCACAATGTCGAGGCGATAGAGATTCGGCTTTTCGGCGCTCCAGGGCTGCGGGTTCGCAACGTTGAACACCGCCGAATAGCTGCCCGCGCCATTGATTGCTATGTCTTTCGAGTCAACCAACTCGCCTTGAGGCGAATAGAGCTTAACGGCTACTTGGCCGCTGCCGCTCCCCTCGGTGGTGAAGTTAACCCACACGGCGGCTGAACTGAAGTCGTCGGCGAGTTGGGTGCCGACAACATGGTCGTAGACCGACAGCTGCGGAACGCTCAGCAGCTCAACGTCGCGGAAAATGCCGCTCATGCGAAACATGTCCTGACACTCCAGATAACTGCCGTCGCTCCAGCGGAACACTTCTACGGCCAGCGTGTTTTCCTCGCCCGGCTTCAGGGCGTCGGTGATGTCAAATTCGCTTACGTTGTTGGCGCCCTGGGTGTAGCCGATGTGCTGGCCGTTGACCCACACATTGGCGGCCGAATATATGCCCCCGAAGTGAAGAATCGTGCGGCGGTCGTTCCAATCGGCGGGCACCGTAAAGGTTTTCAGATAGCTGCCTACGGGGTTGATGCCGTAGTTTTTGCCGCCGTCGTTATATCCGGGGCGCGCCTTGATAAAGGGCGGAGTGTTGGCGTGGGGATACTCAACGTTGGCATAAATGGGATGGTCGTAGCCGAGCATCTCCCAGTTGGAGGGAACGGGAATCACATCCCAGCCCGAAGCGTCGAAGCCTGGCTGCATAAAGTCGAGCGGACGCTGCGAAGGCTCCTCAACGAGGTTGAACTTCCAGTCGCCGTTAAGGCTCTGGCGCACCGACGATTTCGGCGTGAGCCACGGCGTTTTCAGGAACTCGACGTCGGCCAGCATCTCGGCCTCGGTGGCGTAGGGATTAAACGTTGCGCGGCCGGGAAGTTTGTTGATGGCAAACACCTGCTCGTCTTCCCACACGTTTGACTGCAGTTTCGGCTTCTCAACGATTTCTATGGCAAACTGCGCGCGCGGGTCGGTCAGGTCCAGAGGCTTGGCGATAAGCTGGCCCGCGTCGTTGAGGGCATACATCAGGCCCTTCTGCGCCGAGGTAATGACCACGGCATCCTTGTCGGGCACACGCACAAAGCGGAAGCGGGCGTTGTTCCATTGGCCCTGTTCGGCGGGCCATTGCAGCAGGTAGTCGATTGCCGCGTTATTGCCGCCGTCGTCCCAGTTCTGCGAGTAGAAGGCGCCGGCTATGGCGCGGTCGTTGAGGTCAATCATCTCAACCTGCCAATATTGGCCGCGGTTGTCGGGGTCCGTGGCCTCGGCAACTATGCGGGCGTTGTTGCCGCCGTCGTCGCCGTTGCCCAACACCTTTTCGGGCTCGGCAACCGAGCGGAAGCGATAGGTCAGCTGGTTATCGAAGCCAACAATCGGGCTTTCGGTGATTGAAAAATTGCCGCCGTTGGCCTTTTCAACCAGCGCCAGGCGCGAGCCCGAGGGGGCTGCCGCCAGCTGCGGACGGTTGGTGGGAATCAACGTGAAGCGGCCGCGGGTGGTGGGAGTTACGGTCCAGAGCTGAGCCTCGTCGGAGCCGTTGTTCTCGCCAACGCCAACCGAGGCGCTCTCGGAGCGCAGCGCAAGGTTGCTAAACGGATTTATCAGGCGCCAGGAGCCGCTGAGCTCCGTCAGGGTCCAATATTGCGCCGGCGATGCGGCATCGGGCTTAACCAGGGCGGCGCGGTCGTCAACAACATCGCGACCCGAGGAAATAACATACAGGCGACCGGGAGTAAACTCCACGGCAGCCGTCGATATAGCAGCAGACGAAACCGCCACGCACGCCAACAAGCATTTAACGGAATTTTTCATGGATAATCGATTATTTCCCGCAAATTTACGAAATAATTAGTAATTAGCAATTAGTAATTCGCAATTTTTTGAGAATTGAGAGAGTGGGCGCCCTTGCGGGGGCGACGGCGGCTCGCCGTCGCTGTGCATCGCGTAAGCATGTGGGCCAAGCTGCCCACACCCCCAAATTTTGCTCCCCCAATTCAAAATTCAAAATTAAAAAAATCCCGCCGTAGCGGGATTTTTCAAGGGAAGGGTATGTGTGTTTTTTTAGATCGCAACTTTTGTCGTCTTAGTCGCCGTCTTGACGATGTAGACGCCATGCGGCAGGCCCTTTGTCGAATCGCCGACTTTAACGCCGCGCAGGTCGTAGACCTCTATGGCGCCGTCAACGCTCAGCTCGTCGATGCTCACGGTGCCGTCGATGTTGAGCAGCACTTCGTTATGGTTGGCCATGCTTGAGTCGAGATACGATTCGTTGCGGCCGATGGCGCGGCTGTTGGCGGCAAATGCCGGACGCTCGGGGTCGGGGAGCACGCAGAAAGCGTGGGCGCTCTCAGGCGCGTCGGCAGCGAAGAGGTTGCCGCTCAAGTGGTTGTCGGCGGCCTGAACGCTCGGCTCGTCAACATTTTCCAAGAAGTTGAGGGTCACCTCCGGCGAAGCCGAGCGGATAATCACGGGCTTGCCGGCTTCCACGAAGTCATGGTCTATCTCGGTCATATCGAGAATGTTATCGTTGAGCAGACCGGTGTAGACCTCGGCATCGGTGCTGAAGGCGAAGGGCATGGTTATGTTGCCGTAATAGTTGCCGTTGGTGTAGGCAAGGTCGGTGAGCGTCATCGACGTGACTTCTTCGAGATACCACCACGAGTAGGGAGTGCCTGTTGCCCAGGTCGTTACGTGGCCGTTGTCGATGTTGGGAACACTCAATGCGCGCGAGCCGTTGGCAAACGTGCCGCCGTTGGGCATTTCCTTGTCGAAGGCAACTTCATCGCCGTTGCGCACCATGTAGAACTCGCCCGGCTCGAGGTCCGACGTGCCGTTCTGTATGTTAGCCGTGTGGTTTGCCTCGGCAACGTATGTGCCCTGGGCGGACAGAAGAACCTTGTCGCCTGCGGGCTCGATTCTAAACAACTGCTGGGGATTGCTTTCGTCGAGGTCGGCGGCAATCAGCATCTTATCATCGTCCATGGTCAGATACTTACCCGCATGGTGCTTATTATGAATGCGATAAAGCGTCAGCGGCTCGCCCGGCTTCACCGGTTCGGGAGTTCCCATAATAACCGTTACGGCACAAGTGGCGGAGATTTCGCCGTCGGCGGTTGCGGCAGTAATCATCGTTGAGCCTTCCGCGATTGCGCTAAGCAGGCCCGAATTGCTGATGCTGACAATTTCGGGGTCTGCGCTGCTCCAGCTGATGCGCTTGTCGGTGGCATCGACGGGAAGCACTTCGGCTTCAAGTTGGAATGTCTGGCCGACTGTCAGGGTCAGTTCGGATTCGCTCAGGCGAATTTCCTCAACATTCACAGTCTTAATCGCATAAACGGGAATCTCTGCAATCGGGCCGTCGGCATAGAGCGACTCAGCAATAATCTTGCAGTCGGCTGATGAGGCGTTTTCGGCCAAGGTGTGAACCGTAACCACTCCGTTCGCGTCAACCGTTGCGACTTCCGGGTTTGTAGAGCGCCAATATACTTGCGGCAGGGCAACGTTTTCGGGCTCAAGAGTTGCGTTCAGCTGAACGGATTGCCCGGGTTCGAGCGAAACCGTCGGGTTTTCGTCAACGTTAATGCCGGTAGCGGCAACCATAGCGTAGCCGTCGAAACGGTCCCAGCAGTTAAACACGTCGTAGTATGCGTCGATAACCGAATCATTTCCCGGGTCTTGCAGCCAGAGCTTGGCGGTGTAGGCGCTGAAGGCGGTGTTGGGAGCTTCGGGCGGGGTTTGAGCGGTGACGTAGACGTTCGTAGCGGGGCAGTTCTTAAAGGCATTCTCGCCAATGTTTTTAACGTGAGCGCCCATGATTATGGTCTTGACAGAGGTGTTGTTTTCAAAGGCCGATGCTCCGATAGTCTCAACGGCGATTGGAACCACAATCTCTGTCAGGCCGGTGCATCCGCTGAAGGCGTTGGCGCCGATTTCCTTAAGGCCGCTACCCATAGTCAGCGACTTCAGGGAAGTAACGCCCTGAAACGCATTATCGGGTATTTTGGCCGTTACGTTGCCGATAGTCAGGCTTTCGAGATTGGATGTGGGCAGATTCATCCCCTCTACCGGGCGACCCCAATAAAGGTTTGTAATTTGAGGGCTAAATGCATTATCCCCGATTGAGATTGCTTCAGCGGAATCCGCAAAGTAAGCCGAAGTCAGGCGGGAACAACCGGAGAAAGCATTGTCGCCGATTTCAGTAACCGAGTTGGGAATGGTAAGCGATGTCAAGTTGTTACAGCCGAAGAAAGCATTGTCGCCGATTTCAATAACCGAGTTGGGAATGGTAAGCGATGTCAGGTCGGTACAGCCGTAAAAAGCAGATTCGCCGATAGTGGTTACGGAATTGCTGATTGTCAAGCCGGTGAGGCTAACTTTGTTAAGGAAAGGCGATATCGCATAGTTCAGATTTCGTCCGAGATACAACGTTTCGATCGGACAATCAGCAAATAGCGAAGACAACGAGCCCTTACCAACCATAATATTAGTTACAGAGACCATATCAGCACCTCTGCTATCAGAGCTATCTTTAGTGTAGGAAAGGTAAAGAGTCACATTGGCATCAGCAGTAAATTCCTTGCGATAGCTGCCCGACTTGTTCCCGCTTTCGGTAAGAACCGTCGTGTTATTGATTTTAACAATGAATTTGTCATAATTGGCCTCGCTATCTACAGCATAGTTAAAAGTCAGCACATCACCTGCAACGACCGAGAACGTATATTCTTTGTATGAGGTCGAACTATCCGAATGGTTGGTAGAAGTCCAGTTGGGGAAGATTGAGAGAGAACTCATGGGTTCTCCACATTCTAAGCTTGTTGATCCTTGCTCAATAGTAATGTCTACGAGCGACGTACAACTGCTGAAGGCAGACTTACTGATTTCGGCTACGGAGTTAGGTATGTTTACCGAGGTCAAGCCGTTGCAGCCGGAGAAAGCATAGTCGCCAATTGCAATGACAGAGTTGGGGATAACAAGTTTCGTAACCTCTTGGCCTGCGACATATAAATGATGAGCGTAAGACAGAGGATTGGCATCAACACTTCCAAAAATCATGGCACATAGTGCTTCTATGCTTGCAAATTCGGCTTTAGTCAGGGCGCCGCAGCCGGAAAAAGCGTTCTCGCCAATTGCAGTAACTGAGTCGGATATGGTTACCGAGGTCAGACCGTCGCAGTTGTAGAAGGCATAGTCACCGATAGTTACCACAGAGTTGGGAATAACCAGGTCTGTAACCTCTTTGCCTGCGATATACAAGCGCCGAGTATTAGCCAGCGGATTAGCAGCAGAATTTTCAAAACCGATTGAACACAAATGTTCAATGCTCGAGAATTCAGCCTTGGTCAGGCTGCCGCAGTCTTTGAAAGCATCGCTACCGATATAGGTTACGGATTTACCTATAACTATCGAGGACAGGCGAGTGCAGCCGGCGAAAGCCTCGCTGCCGATAGCGGTTACAGAGTCGCCGATGCTGACCTCTGTTAGGCCACTACAGCTGGAAAAAGCGGATGTTCCGATTTCGGTGACGGAGTTGGGTATGGTCACTGAGGGTAGCCTACTGCAATTATAGAAAGCAGAGTCGCCGATAAATGTAACGGAGTTGCCGATTGTGACCTCAGTCAGGTTATAGCAGTAGCGGAAAGCCTCGCGGCCGATTTCGGTAACAGAGTTGGGGATTATGACTGATTTTAGACCGACGCACCAGGAGAAAGCATAGCTGCCTATAGAGGTTACGGAGTTGGGGATGTTCAGCGAAGTCAGATTCCGGCAACCGTCGAAAGCACGGCTGCCGATAGAAGTAACGGTTTCGCCAATAGTAAGCGATTTCAATGATCGGCACTCGTAGAAAGCCGAGTCGCTGATTTCGGTTACGGAGTTGCCTATAGTTACTTCTTTTATTGTATTCTTGCTCTTAAACGGAGAAGATTGACCACAGAAATTGCGGCCGAGATAAACCGTTTCAATCGGACAACTGCTAAATGCATTGCCTACCGAAAGCGGAGTTTCGCCATCTTCGATTCTTACATTGCCTATGCCCGAGCAGCCGTAGAAGGCCTCGTTGCCGATTTCGGTAACGGAGCCCGGGATAGAGAGTGAAGTCAGGCCGCTGCAGCCATAGAACGCTGAGTTACCGATAGCAGTAACGGAGTTGGGGATGGCGACCGAGGTCAGGCCGGTGCAGTTATAGAAAGTCGAGCTTTCGATTTTAGCAACGGAGTTAGGGATGGAGACCGAGGTGAGGCCGTGGCAGCCGTAGAAAGCTGAACTGCCGATTGAGTTTACCGAATTAGGAATATTGAAATCTCCTTTCAGGCCGTTGCAGCCATAGAACGCAGATTCGCCGATAGTTTCAACCATAGTGGGAATCGTAAACTCGGTGAGTTGTGTACAACCGCTGAAGGCTTCGGCTCCAATAATCTTCAAGTCAATGCGCGAATTGAAGGTAACTTTCGTAATTGACGAGTTCTTGAACGCGCCTTGACCGATTCCGATTACATAATAGCGGGTGTTGTTACCGTCATCGTCCGTAACCGTGAATCGTTCGGGAATAATTATTTCGCCGCTATAATTTCCGGGTTTAACAATTGCCGTGTTCTTTTCTCCTTCGGCCGTGGCAGGGATAAGATAATAGTTTAGCGTTCCGTCGTTAGCGGTTCCAATTTCAATCGGCGCATCGCTGCCTTTCTGACGCAGGTACTTAAATAAAACCCAGTTTGAGCTAACATATTGTCCAATAGACCCTGCCGGCACCGTTACGATAGCAGAGTCGTAAAGACCGCTAAATGACGAACTGGAAATCGAAGGAGGCACCGGGTTTACATTCTCAATATTACTAAGTCCGCTGCAGCCATAGAAAGCATGGTTGCCAATAGTGGTCACTGAGTTGGGGATGGTAAGCGAAGTCAGGCCGCTGCAGTTGTAGAAAGCCGAGCCGCCAATAGAGGTCACTGAGTTGGGGATGGTAACCGAAGTCAGACCGCTGCAGTCGCAGAACGCTTTATCGCCGATAGATTCAACTGATTCCGGAATAACGTATTCGCCTTCAAGATTTAACGGTGCAAAGTAGATTGACTTCTTATCCGGCCCGAAAATAAATCCGTCTTCTATTATCGCTCCTTCCGGGTTATAGGCTATTATCGTACCATATGAGAAAGGATTGCTTAAGTTGTTGGGATAGGCCGACTTTATCAAGCCGCTGCAATTGCGGAAAGCGTAGTTGCCGATTGCTGTTACTGAGTTGGTGATTGTAACTGTTTTGAGCGTTTTTTTATTATTGAACGGAGAATAGCCATAAGATTTTGAAGTTCCGTAACTTAAGTTTCGGCCAAGATAGAGGGTTTCCAGGGGACAGTCATTGAACAAACCTTCACCTGTTGAAGTAGATTTATATAAATTATACCCCAGAGCCAGTGTTTGGTCGCCATCTTCAAAAATAAGGTCTTTAAGGCCTCCACAGTTTTTGAACGCCTGGTTACCTATAGATGTAACTGAGTTAGGTATGGTAAGGGATGTCAGCGAGCTACAGTAGGAGAAAGCGGAGGAAGCAATAGATTCAACTGATTTCGGAATAACGTATTCGCCTTCAAGATTACAGGAAGCAAAGAGAATCGACTTCTTATCCGGTCCGAAAACAAATCCGTCTTCTATTATCGCTCCTTCCGGGTTATAGGCTATTGCCGTACCGGCTGAGAATGGATTGCTTAAGTTATTGGGATAAGCCGACTTTATCAGGCCAATGCAGCGGTAAAAAGCTGAGTTGCCGATAAAGGTTACGGAGTTACCGATGACTACCTCCGTCAGGCCGGTGCAGTTCTCGAAGGCATTGCCGCCGATAGAGGTAACAGAGTTAGGGATAGTTACCGAGGTCAGGTTGCTGCAATTGTAGAAAGCATTCACTGGGATAGTTTTAACACTCTCGCCAAATATGACCGATTTAATATAATATGGAAAAATCGGAGACCAGCTTGAGCCCCAAAAGGTACAGTTTTCAGCATTGAATATTACATCTGTCAGGCCGTTGCAGTCGTGGAAAGCCGAGTGGCCGATAGAGGTAACGGAGTTGGGGATGGTAATCGATGTCAGACCGGTGCATTTCTCGAAAGCGAGATCTCCGATAGTTTCAACGGAATTACCGATGATTACCTCCGACAGGCCGCTGCAGCAGCGGAAAGCCTCGCTGCCGATTTCGGTAACGGAGTTGGGAATGGTAAGCGAAGTCAGGCCGCTGCAATTGCGGAAAGCATAGTCGCCGATTTCAGTCACGGAGTTGCCGATGGTGAGTAAGGTCAGGCCGGTGCATTTCTCGAAAGCAAGATCTCCGATAGTGGTAACAGAGTTGGGGATGGTGACCGATGTCAGCTCGGTGCAGCCATAGAACGCATAGCTGTCGATGGAGGTTAGGGTGTATTGGTTGCTGCCGTCGAAAACGGTTGAGGGGAGAATCAGTCTGCCGCTGACATTATTTCCGGGGCCACCTGAACTCCCCGCTTTTGTTTGGCAGGTTTTGGCATCTTCGTCGAGGACAGTGTAGGTCAGGGTCTGGCCCTCGTAAGTGTACTCGAAGTCGCGTGCGCTGATTGCAAGCGGCAGCAACAACGCAAGCAGCGCGAGCCACCGCCTTAGGGTTAGTTTGTAAATATTGTTCATAAATGATATGGGTTATTGATTTATATTTGATTGTTGATTATTCCTATTCCGATGAGTTTGGTTTCGGGGTGTTCGTTAATAACCACGACTTCCGCGCCTTGGTCTCTCAGCGCTTCTATAATTTTGTAGCAGGGGTGGTTATAGCGGTTGTCTGCGCCCACGCATGCAAAGCAGAGCGGGAACTTAAAGGCTGCGTTGGACGCCGGCAGAATCAAATCTCCATTGCCCGATTTAGCCCCATGGTGGGGAATCTGCAACGCCCCGATTTGAGAGATTTGGCTATTATTTAACTTATTATAGAATGCGTTGAGCCATTTTCGGTCGACCGAAATATCGCCGAAGAATACGCATCCGGTAGGGTATTTAGCATATTCGGCATAAAGACTCATTTTCGGAGACGCCGGGTTTAATCTGCTCCCTAATGCTGTGTGGCTAACGAATTTGAAATAGCAGAAATTCTCGGCTTCTCCAACAATATTCGAGTAGACAACCAGCGAATGTTCGTTTTTGAGCTTAAGCTCTTTGTAAATCCTCGTTAATTCTTTAAAGTTTTCAGGGTCAGTAATATATCCACCATTTTCGTCTGCATTCAATGTCTCATAATCGAGCAGCGGCGATTCATTAACTTTTTCTATAAATTGCTCAATGAAATCACCTAATTTCGGGGAAAAGACAACATATTCCATCAACTTCTTTTTTCTCTCTCCGGGAATAGTCGCCCAAATCAAACTATTGCTTGCCAGGTCGACTTTACGCTCACCGTCTTGTTCGCTGAGGTCCAAGTTATTGCGCCAATTCTGAGCGTGACCTTCGTCAAAAGGGCGCACGTAAATTAGTCGTGGCTGATTGGGGAAACGGCCTTCGATACCCTTGTACGCTTTGTAGTCAAACTGCTTTTCGTTGAAATAATCACTGAATATTTCAAGAACCTTCAACTGTTCATCGGAGATATATGGAATAATAACGTTTTTGGGTTCCAGTTGCTTAACTTGATCGATGTGGTCCTGGTCGAAATGAGAAATAAAAAGTACATCTACTTCTTTATCCACCATCTCCTCCTTAATAATATTTCCGATAAGGGCTGGAGAGCCGGCCGAGGAGCTGCCGCAATCATAAACGGCTCGGAAAAGCCGCCGGTAGCTGTCGGGGGTTTGTTGGTAAACCTCCGCGGCATAAAAAGCTCCCTGTCCGACCGGATAGAAGGTGCGCTTGAAGAGCAGATTCATTGGCTGCAATAGTGCCGCGGGGTCCGTTTCTTTGGCGTGGTTAACTGATTGGTTTTCAAACAAAAAGCGCGAGGACCTTATCTTTCTGTCCGTCCTGTTTATAGAGGCCTTCGCATTGCCCATCACAATAGAACGAACAGAGCAGATGCCTCACGCGAGATTACATACGTGTAACCACATAAGGCGTCTATCTCTGTCTCATTCTTGATTGTGATTTGAAAGTTGCGAAGTTTCTATAAACCAAGAACGAGCGTTGGATAAACGCTTTCAAAAATATGTCGTTGTCACCCCGCCCTCAGCCCGCGACCGGGCATCTGCAGACGGTCTGACCCCGCAAAGTTACAAAAATAATTTTAAATTTG
>VIDP01096173.1_pt1 | contig 14483 bp, 8 predicted proteins | sample 5025131 | NCBI WGS metagenome assembly VIDP01 (sample SAMN11853144, study PRJNA449069) | gut metagenome | isolation source: stool from male vole | host: Microtus ochrogaster | place: USA:Florida | collected 2017
ACCATCACCGAGCCTGTAAGCTACACCATCGTAACGGAAGTTTATGATCCTCTGGAGCAACCGAGGGAAGAACTCAATGCTAATATAGAACGTGCTAAGCTTTACGACGCATTTGCTAAGACTGCTGAGAGCTTTGATGCTTTGCAGGCAGCAATCGAGGCAGCCGAGGCAGCTCTGAAAGCAGAGGATGCCACTGTGGAGTCTATTACTGCTGCTAACGAAAATATAGATGCGGCAGTCAAAGGTCTTGAACTGGAGGAAGGATATGCTTACCTGACTGCGGAAATGTTTAAGAGCTATGATTCTGTCGAAGAGCCTGGCGAGGGCAGTGACGCAGGTTGCGCATACGACCTCTTTAAGGTAGTAAGCACTCCATATGGTGACGGAAACGTAAGCGAAAAGAACTGGGCTGATCTCACGGCTTTCGATAAGCTTATTCTTACCATGGGTGACACAAAGGCACCGCGAGTAATGATGAACCGCATGGAGAAAGAAGGAGCCGATGCAGACTCTAAAGAAGCATCCAAGATGCTTGATATGCAGCCAGGATCTCAAAGATGGTCGACAAAAGAATACACTGTTTACGATAGTGAGAACAATGTATTCACTGTTGATCTCAGAAAGATTGTGAATGCCTATGGATTTGCACGTCTGAATGCCATTAAATATCCGTGGTCGGAAGATGGAGCGGCAAATGGTATGATCACAGGAATGTATCTCTACACATCCAACGATGACTTGGAGATTCCATTGGAGGCCTTAACCGAAGCTATAAACAAGGCTGAGCTTTGTGACGACTTCCTAAAGACGGAAGAAAGCTGGAACGCACTCCAGACAGCCATCGCAGATGGAAAGGCTAAGCTTGCAGAAGTCAGACCTACCGTAGAGTCGGTAGAGGAAGCGACTGCAAAAATCAATGCAGCCATTGATGGTCTTGCACTTCAGGATGGTTACTCCGAGCTGACCAAAGAAATGTTTAAGAAATACAAGTCAGTGGAAGAGCCTGGTGAGGGTGAAGCGACAAGCTGTGACTATAATCTCCAGACGGAAACAGGAAAGCCCTATGGAGATTGCATCAACGTAAACCATCTGAATTGGGCTGACTTGACTGGTTATGACAAACTCATACTCAAGGCTAACTCCGGCACGCCGCGTTTCTGTATGAACCGACTTGCAGATGGAGGCCAGCAGAAAGCTACTATGGAGGAATCTCTTATGGTGGATATGCATGCTGGCTATGACGATTGGTCTTCTAATAGGTATCTCGAATCAGATGGAGATGTTTACACTGTAGATCTCTGTAAGCTAATTGATGACTATGGTTTCGCCCGTTTGCATGCAATCAAGTTTGACGGTTACGTAACCGGTATGTATCTCTATAAGGATCCGGTTTCAAACAAGGAGTTTACCCTTACATTCGACATCGACGACCCAACTCATGTTGTGATTGAAGTCAATGGAGAGAAGATCAATGACCTTAAGGCAGGCGCCAACGAAAAGAAGGTTGCCGATAGATCTAAGCTTTCAATCGCTCCTGCAGAAAGCTTCAAGCTGACATCAGTGACGGCCAATGGCGAAAGCCTTACTCTCAAGGAAGGCATGCTCGTCAAGACCATAGTAAAGGACTTCACATTCCAGATTGTCACTGAAGATGCTGATCCTCTTGCACAGCCTAAGAAGGCACTCACTGCAACAATTGAGAGCGCGAAATACTATGACTCTTTCGCTAAGACAGAGGATAGTTTTGCGACACTGACCAAGGCTATTGCCGACGCTGAAGCTGCCCTTACGGCAGAAGACGCTACTGAGGACTCGCTGACAGAAGCAAGTGATAATATCAGTAAGGCGATTGAAGGACTGACCTTAGCCGAGGGATACTCCTATCTGACTGCAGAAATGTTTAAGAAATATGCTTCTGTGGCAGAGCCTGGTGAGGGCGAACCTACCGACTGCGCTTACGAGATATTCAACACCTCACGTATGCTCTACGGTGCTTCCAATGACAATTTGAAGTGGGCTGACCTCACTGACTATGACCAGCTCATTCTCACTACGGCCGGCAGCGGAGACTTACCTCGTTTCTGCTTGAATTCGACTACAATCGAGATCAACCCATACGATAGCTCCGATTCAGCTGCCACCGAGGAGTATCAGACCATCGAAGACAATAGATATGTAATCGATGTCAAGAAGATTGTGAAAGATTATGAGTTCGCTCATCTGAACAGTATTCAGGTAAACGGTTGGGGTACGGGTACGTTTGTCACCGGCATGTATCTCTACAAGGCTCCTTATGTAGCTGTGACTGGCTTTACGCTTGACAAGACAGAGGCCGAGATGACCGTAGGCGAGACCATGACCCTCAAGGCTACTGTGGCTCCTGCCAATGCTACTGACTCCGACGTAGTCTGGAGCTCAAGCAATGTCAAGGTTGCTTGCGTGGATGAGAACGGCAACGTGACTGCTCTTAAGGTAGGAAAGGTAACTATCACAGCTTCCTGCGGTGATTTCTCTGCTGAGTGTGCTGTCAAGTGCCACACGACGCTGGGCGACGCTAACTGGGATGGCAAGATTACTGTGACCGATGCTGTCCACATCTCCAACTATGTAGTGCAAGACTATACAGTGCCTGAAGATTGGACAGAAGCTGAATGGAAGGAGTTCTATGAGAAGGGTGCCAATGCCAATGGCGACGACCGCATCAGCTTCGCTGACGCTACTGCCACTGTCAAATTGGCCCTTGACCAGGAGTCTTCCGCATCTACTCAGACCCGCATCATTGCTGCTGAGAATGAGCAGGCAGATGCTCTCGTGATCGGCAGAGTATCTGATGCATCACTTAGCAATGTCACTGTGCCTGTAAGCCTTGACAACTCCATGGAGTATGTGGCTCTTCAGGCCGATATCATCCTTCCCGAAGGAATGAGCGTAGAGGTGAAGGCAGGGGGCAGAGTGGCCGACAGCCACACTCTCCTGACAAAGAAGTTTGCTGACAACCACATCCGCGTGGCTCTCTTCAACCTCGGTAATGCTGCCTTTGCCGACTGCCAGGCTCCGATACTTGAGATAGTGGCAGATTCCAACCTCTTGGATGCCGATGATATCGTGATATCCAACATCTATGCTTCCGATGCGCACGCCAATGAATACGAGCTTGCATCAAGATCAGGAGAGGTGTCCGGCGTGGCTGGTGTAGCCGGCGGTGACATCGTGATCTCGAAAGAGGCAGGTGGCGTTGTCATCTCGAATGCAGCCGGCAGCAATGTATGGATCTACACGCTCGACGGAAACGCAGTCAAGACACTCGTGGCAAAAGACAACGTGGAGACAATCGATCTCGCAGCAGGCGTCTACGTCGTGAAGGTCGGTGACAAAACCCTTAAAGTAGTATTGTGATATGAGACAGAAATTTTTTATAACTATCCTTCTACTGCTGTCGGTTGTCGCTCCTTTCGCGGCACTGGCCGATAGCTTCAAAGTCAATACTGTAAACCTGGAGCCCGGCAAGACCGGTGCTCTCAGGTTCAGCCTTGACAACACCCAGGAGTTCTATGGCTTTCAGGCCGAGATCAAGCTCCCGGCAGGACTCGAGGCCGTGAAAGCAGCCGACGGCAAGAAGCTTGCCGTCACCCTTACCGACCGTGCTGCAGACGGAAAGTTTCAGGTCAACAGCAATATCCTGCCAAACGGCAATCTCATCATTGGTGCTTTTTCCACCAATAACAATCCTTTTACAGGAAACTCCGGCGACCTTGCTGAACTGCAAGTCTCTGTAGCAGATGACTTCGCTGGCGGCCTGGTGGAACTCTCTGAGGTCTATTTCATCAATAGCGAGGATCAGGATGTGGAATTTACTTCCACATCCACCCAAATTGGGGTGGCCGTCACAGGAATCACCCTCAGCGAAACCTCCTGTGTGCTCAAGGTGGGCGATACAGCCACCCTTACAGCTACGCTCACTCCCGCTTCTCTCCCCAATAAGAAAGTGACATGGACTTCAAGCAACACTGCGGTGGCTAAAGTGGATGCTTCCGGCAATGTGACGGCCGTCACTGCCGGCACGGCTGTCATCACGGCCACTTCCGCTGCCGACGCCAACTTCAAGGCCACTTGTAATGTCACTGTCAAAAAGGCTGTGGAAAGCGTGTCGATCGACAAGACGGAGACTACCTTGAAGGTGGGAGCCGCTGTCAGCCTGAAAGCCACCATCAATCCCGCCGGTGCCATCGTGAGCACCGTCACATGGTCTTCCAGCGACCCGAATGTTGCCACTGTAGAGAATGGCAAGGTGACTGCAGTCGCAGTCGGAGAGGCAGTCATCACGGCCACTGCCGGCGACAAGAGCGCTGCTTGCAAGGTGACTGTCAAAAACGCTGTATCCGGCGTTACTCTCGACAAGACAGAGGCAACAGTCAATAAAGGGGACGTCTTCCAGCTTACTGCGACTGTCTCTCCTGCTGATGCTATCGCGACTACCGTAGCTTGGAAGTCATCCAATACTAAGGTCGCAACAGTGGATGAGACCGGCCTGGTGACTGCAGTCGATGGCGGCTCCGCTGTCATTACCGTCACTTCTACCGACGACACCAACATTAAGGCAACATGCACAGTTACAGTGAATGTTCCCGTTGAAGGTCTCGAGGTGCAAGACGAAGATCTAAAGCCGCTCGAGAGCGGTGTGGTAATCAATGTCAACACCGGTGACAGCTATGACCTCACAGCAGTCGTGAAGCCTGCCAATGCCACCGATAATAAAGTGACATGGACTTCAAGCGACGAGGCGGTGGCTACAGTAGACTCCAACGGATTGATCGACACCCATAAGGCAGGTGAGGCTACAATAACAGCGTCAATCGCTGGGTTCTCGTTTACTGCCAAGGTGGTCGTGAAAGATGCAGAGATTGTCGTGACAGGTGTGACTCTCGACCAGACCAAGGCCGAGATGAAGACCGGAAAGACTCTCCAGTTGAACGCTACCGTCACTCCGGAAGAGGCCGCTTCCAAGACTGTCACCTGGTCGTCGAGCGACAAGGAGATAGCTACAGTCAGCAAGGGTCTCGTGACAGCCTTGAAGGCCGGCAAGGTGACCATTACTGCTACTGCCAACAAGATCAAGGCTACCTGTGAGATTACCATCACCGACATTGATGTGACTGCAGTCACTCTCGACATTACCGAAATTGAGGCTTTGATGGAGGGTGAGAGCGTGAAACTCACTGCTACAGTCACTCCCGATGACGCCACCGACAAGAGTGTCGCTTGGACATCCAGCGACGAGAGTGTCGCCATGGTAGACGAGGAAGGGAATGTGACAGCTGTCGCTCCCGGCAAAGCGACCGTGACCGCAACAGCCGGCAGCGTTAGCGCAAACTGCGTGATCACCGTGACTGCCAAGCCTGTCGCTGTCGAGAGCATCGAGCTCAGCGAGAGCGAGATTGTAATAGAAAAGGGAACTGAGTTTGCAATCGAATGCACCGTTCATCCTGAAGATGCTACCGACAAGACCGTAGTCTGGAGCTCAAGCGACGAGACGATTGCTGCAGTCGATGCTGCCGGCCGTGTGACTGCCCTCAATGGCGGCTCCGCTGTCATCACAGCGAAGGTAGCCGATAAGACAGCTACTTGCAAGGTTATCGTGACTGTTCCCGTCACAAGCCTCGTCGTTCTCGATGAGGATGAGAAGCCTCTCAGCGATGGTGCTGTAGTCGAGTTCAATACCGGACATGAGTACAACCTCACGGCTGTTGTGGGCCCGGAGGATGCTACAGATAAGACAGTCGCTTGGACTACAAGCGACGAGACAGTGGTCAGCTTCCTTGACGACGAGGGACTCATGAATGGCCTTAAGGCTGGCGAGGCTAAAGTCACCGCTTCTATTGCTGGGTTCTCCGTAACTGTTATGGTTAAGGTCACAGATCCAGTAATTCCCGTGACAGGCGTAACTCTCAATAAGACTACCGCCGATATGCTGACTGGAGAAACTCTACAGCTTGAGGCTAAGATAGAACCCGAAGACGCCACTTCAAAAGACCTTACATGGACATCAAGCGACAAGACCATCGCTACTGTAAGCACCAAGGGCCTGGTGAAAGCGCTCAAGGCAGGCAAGGTGACAATCACCGTATCCTCCAACCAGAAGACCGCTACCTGCGAGATCACAATCACAGACCCGATTGTAGAAGTAGACGAAGTCACTCTCGATAAGACAGAGGTTTCCCTTACAGAAGGCGAGACCATTACGCTGACGGCAACCATCACTCCGGAAAATGCCACCGACAAGACTGTCGCTTGGACATCGAGCGATGAGTCAGTCGCCACAGTATCGGCTGCCGGCGAGGTGACTGCTCTTAAAGCCGGGTCCGCCACTATCACCGCAGCTTCCGCCAACGGCAAGACTGCCTCTTGCATCGTGACAGTGAAAGCCAAGATAATTGACGCTACAGCCATTACACTGAGTGCTACTGCTGCTGAATTGAAGGTCGGAGAGACAATCAGTCTGACAGCTACCGTCGCTCCTGAAAACACCACCGACAAGACCGTCGTTTGGATCTCAAGCGACGAGAATATCGCGATTGTCGATGTCAACGGAAAGGTAACAGCGCTTGCTCTCGGCGTGGCAGAAATCACCGCCACTTGCGGTAATGTCTCTGCCATCTGTAGAGTGACGGTAGTCCCAACACCAATTGAGAGCATCACACTCAGTGAGACTGAACTGAACCTGACTGAAGGAGACACTGCCACCCTGATTGCGACTGTAGCGCCAGAGGATGCCACCGACAAGACTGTCATTTGGACTTCGAGCGATGAATCAGTCGCCACAGTATCGGCTACCGGCGAGGTGACAGCTGTCAAAGCCGGCACCGCCACTATCACTGGCACATCTTCCAACGGCAAGACTGCCACCTGCAAAGTGACTGTAGAGCCGGCTTATATCGAGGTTGTGGAGATTACACTCGACAAGACGGAAGCGAAAGTGAACGAAGGGGAGACATTGCAGCTTGTGGCGACAGTGACACCTGATGATGCTACCGACGCCACCGTAACCTGGACTTCCAGCGACGAGAGTGTGGCCACTGTGGATGAGAATGGTCTTGTGACCGCCATCGCATGGGGCAACGTTGTGATTACAGCTCAGGCCGGCGACAAGACTGCGGAGTGTGCAGTGACCGTAGACCGCGCTACAGCTGTAGAGCTTCTCGGCTTAGATCCCGACAGTGATGTCAAGGTGTTTGACCTCAACGGCTTGCTTGTTGCCGACACAGTGGATGGCCTCCAGCGAGGCACCTACATCATATGTCAAGGCAATCAGACGAAGAAAATCATAGTTAAGTAAGTCGCTCCAGACGACCGATTCAAACAGCAGGAGGGTGCCGGATCTTGGCACCCTCCTTTTGCATTCAATACCCCGGATAAAGCACTTAGAGCGTGAACCCATCGCACGTGGTGGGTGTTTTAAGATTGAAAACATTATTTTATCAAAAACTTAAAAATACTATGAAAGAAGAAAAAGCATATGTCGTTAGTTTTGGCGCTTCCGACAAATACAGCGTTCCTTTCGACGGAAGTCTGGAAGAATTCAAGCGCAGTGATGAGTTCAAGAAAATCAAAGATGCGGTCTATGACTACGTAAAGGAGAAATTCCCGGCAGCCGAGGTCAAGTATGTGGCTGAGCCTCAGGTGGAGCCTCTCGACAAGAGCGATGAGGTATATCCTGTGCTTGACGCCGACAATCTTGGCAAGCTGAAGCATAACGTAGCCCGTCAGGTAGAGGTGAAGATGGGCGATACAGCCCTTAATTCCGACGCTCCCTATTCCGACATCAAGTAAAGAATATCGAAAAAGCAAAAATTATACTCCGACCCGAATCCCCCATTGAGGATTCGGGTCGGAGTTCATATGTCTTATGAGTAGGAAAGGAAGTTGGTTTATTTCTTTCTGTAGGTGCCTCTATAGGCATTCTTCATGAGGTCTTCACTCATTCTCACGCTCTCGTGGAGAGGTCGTCCCTCCTCGTCGAGGCTATGGGAGAAAAGCCAGTCATAGAGTTCGGGGAGGTAGAATATGCGTGCCGGGCGGGAATGGTTCATGCCCGGTATGCGGTCGTAGATGAGACGCGGAGTTTCGGAGTCAACACCCTCGATGGCTTTAGCCACGCGGTCGCTTTGGCTGATGGGGACAGCTCGGTCGGCTGTGCCGTGGATGATCCAGAGTGGTAGTTCGCTGAGGCCTGAGAGGTCTTTTACAGAAGCACCGCCACAGATACCGACGGCAGCGGCCACCTCATCAGGATAAGTGGCGGCATAGTCGAGAGTGCCATATCCGCCAAGGCTCATGCCTACGACGTATACACGGGCCGGGTCGATCTTATAATGCTCCTTGGCCCAGTCTACGAGTTTCTTTACTCGCTCCGGCTTCCAGGAACCTCCGGGATTTTGAGGGGCCAATACGTAAGCGTCGATCTCGCGACCTCTTTCTATGGCGTTCATTGTGCCGTAGCGTTTTGCAGCATCCAGATTCTTGCCGCAGCAGCTTGCTCCGTGAAGGAACACTACGAGGGGTTTGAGCGTGTCTGATTTTTCCGGGGCAGAGAATAGGAAGTTGTAGCCACCCTCCACCTTGTTGAGGTTTCGCTCGATGGTGCGGGCATTTAGCCCCTGGACTGTGAGGGTCAGCAATAGAGAGAGGATGAAAAAGAGCTTACGTGTCATAAAAGTGTGATTTTGTTTAGTCCGTTGGTGCGCGAACCGATATAGATTGTATTGTTGATGATGATAGGTGAAGACTCGAAATTATAGCCCACACTCTTTTTAATCAGTATTTTGCCTGTCTTGCCTTCTATCAGGTAGAGGTTGCCTGAGCCGTCGGCTGTCACTACGAGCATGTGCCCGTCTTTCGTTAGCAGCCCGGCAGGCGACGACCATGAGTAGTGCTGCAGAGGTGTCTCGTAGAGCACTTTTCCATCGGCTCGGTTGATGGCCATGAAGACACCGTTTTGTCCGTTGGTGTTCTTCACGCGATTGGTGAATATCATGTCGGTGCAGTCACCCTCTCCAAGCAGTGGAGATGCGTAGTAGCCACCGTCGAAATGCTTGTTGCCGATGTTGAATCTTCGGCCGTCGGGTGTGATTTCCCATACCTTTTCGCCAGTAAGTACGTTTAGCTTTGCAAATTTTGCAAATCCTCGGTCTAAGCGGTCGATCTCGCATCCCACGTAGGCGTATGGCACGCCATCTTCCACAGCCAGCATCGGAGATGCGTCGGTGTCGTCGTCGAGTGAGTAATGCCATACGGGCTTGAGGTTGTCAAGATTGACGGCAAGCACGTTGCCGTGGTTGTCGGTGAGTATACCATAGTTGGAGTAGACAGCCATCGACGATTCGATGCCCGGGGCAGCGCCGTTTGCTTTGTAGCGGAGCGTAGCCTGAAGCTTTGGGATTCCGTCAGTTCCGATGGCGTATTTGTAGAGGCTTCCGTTTTCAGCAGGGCGGAATAGGTATTGCCCCACTCGGATAGGTGACGAGTCGTAAGCGCCCCAGCGGCGCCATGCTTTGGGGTCTTCTGGATTGAAGTTGATGGTCTTGTTGTCGAGAAGACTGATGGTTAGGCTTCCGAATGGACGCGAGGCCGGCACTCCCTGGCCCACATAAATGTTACCATTGAAAGTGGGGTCAACCGACGCAGTGCCTTTGATGGGATTTCCGACATCTATGGGCTGGCGGGTTAATTTTCCGGTCTGAGGATTGAGGAAATAGAGTTTGCCGCAGAGCGAACCGAAAATCACTTCATTGCCAGCGAAGTCAGAAGTGACAGCGTCATTGCGCTTCATCTTTGCTGCCACACTGTCGGGCCATTCTACATAGAGTGGCTGGCCTGTCCAGCCTGTGCCTCCGCCCCAAGGACCATAGACGGTGTCTTTTTTCTCAAGTTCTGTCTCAATGGTCCAGTCTATATTCATCTGGGTTGGGACACTGTCGACAGTTGCTTTGAAATCTCCCTGACGCAAAGGTCCTCTTCGGAATGTCAGGATGGAAGATGTCTTTCCGTAGAGATTGGCAAGATTGTCGATAACGCCATTGGATGTGGTGTCCTTGACATCGATGACGAAGCTTAACTTTGCAGCTGATGGGAAGATGGTGTCGGGAAGACGCTTTACGCTTTCTGTTTCCTCAATCTGGGCGACACTGTCGAGCGCCAGTGAATCCTCATTGGCCGCCAGCGGGTTCTGCTTTTTTGAGCCGCAGGATGTGGCTGCAATGAGTCCGGCTGCCATGGCCAATGGTAATATGCGTCGTGATATCTTGAGTAGGGTCATTACTTTTGTATTTCTTTCCTCTTTGCTGCTTCGAGACAGAACTAAGAGTGAGCTTGAAAATAGAAAATTGCCAAATCAAGCCTATGCCGAATAGATTTGGCATTAAATTTATATTGCAAAATTACTAATTTTTTATGACCCTAACTAAAAATTTAATTTTTTTTAAATGTTTTATAGAAGTTTTGAGACTAATAGCCAAATTTTTGGCTATTAGTCTCAAAACTTAACTGTACGGTATTACGAAGATGGGGTGTCAGAAGGCGTTGTAATGGATTTTGGCGGGTGCCCATTTGTCTTTTGGAGCAACTGGAGCAGAGGGGTAGCCGAATGCCATGACATTAAGAGGGGTAAGGGTTGCAGGAAGGTTAAGAATCTGTCGCAGACGGCTCTCGCGGTCCTTGAGAGGATATATGCCACACCATACGCCGCCTACACCTAGTGCGTGCGCTGCCAAAAGCATATTCTCGGAAGCTGCCGAGCAATCTTCTACCCAAAAGCCTCCATCAGGGATATCACCCTGAAAGAGATTGTCCATGTCTCCGCAGACCACTACGGCGAAACTGCAGTGCTCTACCATCTTGGTGTATTCAAATGCGGAAGTGATGGAGTCTTTCAGGTTCTGATCCGTCACCACCACGAATTGCCATGGTTGCTGATTGGCAGCTGTAGGGGCTGCCATACCCGCGCGAAGAATTTTGTTGATGGTGGAGTCGTCGACCTGGCGGTCGGTGTAGCTGCGCACACTTGCGCGGGTCATGATGCATTCGACTGCCGCGTCGGGAGCATCTGTTGATTCAGAATCGGATGATGATGAATAGACGGCAGCTAGCCGTACGGATACGGCTACGAGGGCGATTGCCAATAGGAGTATAATCCAGTTTTGGGGTTTCATATTTTGTGGTGTTTTTGAGTTGTCAAGTTGATGAGTTGTCAAAATGTCAAAATGACAAAATGACAAGTTGGGGAATTATGCTTGCTTTAGAAGGGAGCCTGTAGGGCAGACAAAGCGGCAGAATGGTCGCGTGATGAAGAGCGAAAGGATGACAAAGAGGCAGCCAACGGCAATTATTATCCATGATGCTGACTCCACGATGAAGGCTGTGAAGACTTCATAGTCAATCCAACTTGTGGCCCAGCCAATGTAGAGAAATGCCAGTAGAACCACCCAAAGGAGTTGACGGAAATTGTCAAGACCTTTGATGAGTTTCGGCGACATCTTCCATTTCTTTTTGCATGCTTTTCCGGCAAGTTCCTGCAGGGAGCCGAATGGGCAGATCCATGTGCAGTAGAAATTGGGTTTGTTGAAGAGGGGATATACGAGGCCGACGATGAGAAGGATGAGTGTGACCACAAAACTAAGTGTCATGTGTGGGGCTCCGGAGAAGAAATTGAGCATCATCGCATAGTCGATGAATGTACCGGCCCAGAAACCGAGCACTGCCACGTTGAGCAGTTCCTGCACCAGACGGTAGGCTGGCTTCTTGACGAAGAGCGGAACCACTGCACCCAATAAGACTACTATAAGCGCTGCAATGGTTGCTGCAGATACAGGTGCGGACGTCTTGGCTTTCTCGCCGACAGCATAAGCTGCCCCCGCCCGTACATTCCCTATGAAGGCATTGGAAGAATATGTGGCTCCTGAGACGCCATCCACCTCCATTGTCTCTGCTTCTTGAAGTGTCTTGCCATTCCATGCGCGTGTCAGTCCTCCCTCTTCCAATCTGCCGAAAAACTTTGGGCTTTCAGAGTTTGGGAGCGCTACGATGGAGTCGATTATGCCATTTGATACATAAATTTCCAATGGTACAGGTCCGGCATATCCTGAGATGTCTTTGCCAATCTCGGTAGTGTTGATGACTTCTTCACTACCTTCCTGGCTAATGGTGGCTACTTCATCCTGAGCCTCTGTTGCAGAAGCATCTCCAGAAGAAAAAAAGCTGGAAGCTTCACGACCGAAAAGCGACCCATTGCGGATTACTGCCAGAGAAGCCAATAAGCAGAAGACTGCGATAAAGGCCACCAGTCTTGCTCCTGCCTGATTAGGTTTTTTAGTGGGTGTCATTGTGGGGGTATTGGTTTATGGGTTTATAAGTTTATTGGTTTATGTGAGGCAAAGAATTGCAATTTGCACGAGGATAACTCTGCTGAACATGCAGAGTGGATATACAGTGGCATAGGCTACTGAGGCGCGGTCGCCTGGTAGGGTGCTGTTGGCATAATCCAATGCCATAGGATTGGCCATTGAGCCGCACAGCATGCCGGCCGTAGTGCCAAAGTCTATTTTGAAACCTTTCACGCTCATCAATCCTATCAGCACTGTCGGCACTACTGTCAGGATTGCCCCTAATCCAATCCAAAGCAATCCTTCCGAACGGAACACTGTCTCGAAGAAGTGAGCTCCGGATTCCAGTCCTAAACATGCAAGATAGAGCGACAGTCCGATGGCTCTCAGCATCAGATTGGCACTTACAGTGGTGTAAGTGACCAGATGCAACTGAGGCCCGAACTTTCCGACGAGTATGCCCATTATGATTGGGCCTCCAGCAAGGCCAAGGCGCATGGGGAGGCTTATTCCGGGGAAATGAAATGGTATCATTCCTAAGGCTATGCCCAGCACTATGCCTATGAAGACTGCAAAGAGATTTGGCTCATCGAGCACATTGACGGCATTGCCAATGAGGGGTTCGATTTTATCGAGAGCCTTGCCTTCGCCTACTACGATGATTTTGTCGCCAAGTTGAAGGCGAAGGTCGGGGGTTGCCAAGAGAGGTACTCCACTGCGGTAGACACGGCTGATGTTGACTCCATATAGGTTTCTAAGGCGCAGTGAGCCGAGAGTCTTGCCGTTGATCTGGCGGCGAGTGACTATGAATGGTTTTGACACGAGTTGACGGTCTACAGCATTCCAATCTATATCCTTTGCGTTCCAGTCGGTCTTGTCTTGCTCTCCGAATACTATATGCAGGCCTTCTACATCATCCGGCGCACTGGTGACAAGCAGGTGGTCACCTATCTTGAGTTCAGTGGATGAAGTTGGAATTGAGACATCACCGTCGCGCCAGAGACGCGATATCACGAAGTGGCAGTTGGAGAAATGGGCTATGTCGGCCACTGTCTTGCCATTGATGCCTGGATTGGTCACTTGGAATTCAGTTATTTTGGGTCGGGGGAGGTTTTGCATCGAGTGCTCGGAAACCTCATCAGGCGTTATGAATACCTTGCGCATGAATATGATGCCTAAGATGACCCCTACTACGCCAAACGGATAGGTGACGGCGCATCCGAGAGCCGGAGTGCTTGCAGGAATTCCCAACTGGGCAAGAGTCTGCTGCACGGCTCCCAAGGCCGGGGTGTTGGTGGTGGCTCCGCAGAAGAGACCCATCATATCCGGGAGACTTACGGGAGTAAGGAAAGTCAAGGCTATGGCACAAAGGAGTGTGGCTACTGCCAGCCCAAGGCCTATGAGGTTGAGACGTATGCCTCCGTGTGCGACAGAGCTGAAGAAGCCGGGACCTACCTGCATGCCGAGTGCGTAGACAAAAAGCACAAGTCCGAAATTCTCAGCATATTTCAATATCTGGGTGTCGATGGAGAAACCGAAATGCCCGGCAAGTATGCCTACGAAGAAGACGAAGGTAACCCCGAGTGAGACGTTGGCTATCTTCAGTTTGCCGAGTGCAAGTCCGAGAGCGCAGACAAGGGAAAGCACCACTATAGCCTGCACCGCGCTCTGCTCTTGAATCAGATTTTGCAACCATTCCATATTGTTATAACGCAATTCATGCAAAATCTATTCTCAAATTACGTCGATGTTTTTTCGGTGTTCGATTATGGTTTTCATGTTTTTTTGAGCCCATTCGGTGAGTTGCATGATGATCGGGATGAGTGACTTGCCAGTGGCTGAAAGTGAATATTCCACACGTGGCGGCACTTCTTGATAGTAGGTGCGCACTATCAACCCATCTGCCTCGAGAACCCGCAGTGTGCTGGAAAGCACTCTGGAAGAGATGTCGGGAATAAGCCGCCGCAAGTCGTTGTAGCGCACCGGTTCGTTTTCGCCTATCACGAGAATCACCAGAAGTCCCCATTTATTGCCGAAACGGGCTATGACATTTCTTACCGGACAAATCTCTATAATGGAGTTCAGTTGCTGTTTCTTTCTCATCTGCAG
>VIDP01185175.1_pt1 | contig 14404 bp, 15 predicted proteins | sample 5025131 | NCBI WGS metagenome assembly VIDP01 (sample SAMN11853144, study PRJNA449069) | gut metagenome | isolation source: stool from male vole | host: Microtus ochrogaster | place: USA:Florida | collected 2017
ATCTCCCGGCAGGCTTCCTGCTCCATTGTTCGTCTGTTTCTCAATCATGTATCTAGGAATGACTTGGCTAGGCGCATCCACGAGGAAACGCGGCAACGAACGTGCCACAGGACCCCGCGGAAAGCGCGCTGCTGTCTCTTCTTGTGTTCGCAGTCTGTCAAAGAACAACTTCATAAACGCCCCCCTCTCGGAAAGCGAGTGCAAAGGTACGAACTACATGATTCACCACCAAAGAAAACGGGAACTTTTTTCGGAAAAATATAAAAAAGGAAGGAAAACGGACAGAAAAGAGGAGGAAACGGGTGAAAACGGGGCGAAATGGAGGGGGAAGAGGGGAAAAGAGAACGGATTGAGGGAAGGAGGAGGAAGGAGGGATATATATCATAATAATATGGAAAAGTTGAAAAACATGATTAGCAACCACGTAAATGCGCAGGGGGTGGAGGCACGGGGCGAGGAGCCCCCGCTGAAAGGAGGGAAAGACGGGGCAGCAGCCACTCCCCTCCCGCCTGATGAATGACCGAGAAAAACGGTGTCCCCGACATCGGCCGGGCGGAGTCGGGGACTCCGATTGGGGGAGGAGAAGAGGATACGAGAAGGGAGCTGACAGGGAAGGCATGGCGGACCGTTATGCATGAGGATAGAAAAAGAGGTGTTACGCTGAAGCAAGGTGAGAAACAGAGTCGGATAATGACCAAATGAATCGGGAAGTTCTTATTTAGGAGAGGGACAAAAGTTGGTTTTCAGGGTGTTTTTAAGAATTATAAACACTGATTTACGCATTCATTCGGAAGAAAAGGCATATCTTTGCAATCGATTTGTTAGACGTTATTTTTCATTCTATCATATCACGAACAACAGTAATATCCAATTCTGATAAAAACTGAATACAAAAGTTATGACAACATTCCAACGAGCCACACTTTTCCTATATATATTAATAATGTGTAGTGGGGCAACCTTTGCCCAAAAGAAGACTGACACTGCGAAAACGCTGCAGTTGAGAGCTTATGGGTCTATCGTTCACCTTTCACACGGCAGACATATAGAGTGGATGCCTGATGGCGAACACTATGTACAAGTGGAGCAGAATGGCAATGCCAAAGAGGAAATTGTAACCTATTCAGCCAAGGATGAACGTAGAACGGTGCTGATTCCTGCTGAGCAGCTTATGATTGACAAAGCAAGTGGAGAACAGCTTGCTTTGTGGGACTTTTCTTTCAGCGATGACCAAAAGAAAGTGCTGCTGTTTACGAACACGAAGAAGGTATGGCGTTACCACACTCGTGGCGACTACTGGGTGCTTGACCGTAAGAGCGGAGCGTTACACCAGTTGGGCAAGGGTCTGCCCGAAAGCAGTTTGATGTTTGCGAAGTTCTCTCCTGATGCCAACAAGGTGGCATATGTGAGCAAGAATAACATCTATGTGGAGGATTTGAATACCAAGACTTACACTGCTATTACGACAGACGGCAATGACACAATCGTGAATGGCACATTCGACTGGGTGTATGAGGAAGAGTTCGACTGCCGCGACGGCTTCCGATGGAGTGGCGACGGAAAGTATATCGCCTATTGGCAAAGCAACACAAGTGGCACAGGATGGTTTGACATCATCAATAACGTGGACAGCATCTACCCTACCCTCCAGCATTTCCCCTATCCCAAGGCTGGCACAACGAACAGCGCTGTGAAGATTGGCTATGTGAGTGCCGATGGCGGCATGACGATATGGCTGCCTATTCCTGGAGACGAACGTAACAACTACCTGCCAAGGATGGAGTTTGTGCCTGGCACAAACCGCCTGTTCATCCAACAGATGGACCGTCCACAACATACCAACAAGGTGTGGACAGCGACGATTGGGCAGAACGACTTGAAACTCCTCTTTAGGGACAGCGACAAGGCTTGGGTGGAGACGAATGACAATGTGAAGTGGCTGAAAGGCAACAAATTCTTCACATGGACGAGCGAGCGAGACGGATGGAGGCACATCTATCGGGTGAGTGCTGATGGTAAGCTGATGAGCCTCATCACGAAAGGTGATTTCGATGTGATTCAGCAAGTGGGTTTGGACGAAAAGAACGGCTATATATATTTCATCGCCTCGCCCGACAATGCGACACAACGCTATCTGTATCGTGCCAAACTGTTCGGAAACGGACAATGTGAGTTGGTGAGCGATGCCTCTCTGAAAGGACAGCACAGCTACAATATGTCGCCGACCTGCACATGGGCTGTACACACGTTCAGCAATGCCTACACAGTGCCGCAGATAGACATGCAGTTCTTCCCTTCGGGCAAATCGGTAAGGGTAATGGTGGATAACAGCAAGGCACAACAGGAGTTTGACGGACTCGGCATAAACGCCAAAGAGTTTGTGAAGGTGAAATCGGGTGAATGGATGCTTGATGCATGGATGATTAAGCCTTACAATTTCGATGCCAGCAAAAAATATCCTGTTATCATCGACGTGTATGGAGAGCCTGCCAGCGCCACCGTGCAAGATGTGTGGTCAAGCAGCACATGGCACCAGTATCTCGCCAGCCTCGGTTACATCGTTGTGAGCATCGAGAACCGTGGTGCAGCTGCTCCACGCGGACGCAAATGGCGCAAGTGCATCTATGGCGAGGTCGGCACTTTCGCCAGCCAAGACCAAGCCCAAGGCATTCTTGATTTGGCTCACCAATACCCATTCATTGATGCCGAGCGCATCGGAATTACGGGCTGGAGCGGTGGTGGCAGCCAGACACTCAACTGCATGTTCCGCTACCCCGAAGTGTTCAAGACGGGCATTGCCGTTGCTTTTGTGGCCGACCAACGTCTCTACGACACCATCTATCAAGAACGCTACATGAACACGCCACAGAACAACCCAGAAGGCTATGAGAAAGGCTCTCCCATCAGCTATGCAGACGGATTGGAAGGTCATCTGCTTCTGATTCACGGCACAGGCGACGATAACGTACACTACCAGAACTGTGAAATGCTGGTCAACAAACTGATAGAAAAAGGGAAAATCTTCTACCAAGTCTCCTACCCCATGCGTTCCCACAGCATCAACGAAGGAGAAGGAACAACATGGCACCTGCGGAAGACTATGGAAGATTTTTGGCTCAAGCATCTTCCCGCTGGCGGACGATAACCAATGACTCTCAACAGCAAACAAGAAACAAATTATATTTACCTCAAACAACAACTACAATGAAAAAGATTTTCGCTCTAATGACCGTATTGGTCATGATGACAGCCACAGGCTGCGCACAAGACTCAAAACCAGCAACCCAAACGATGACTAAGGAGGAATTAAATGCCACACTTTCTCCATTCTTCGAGAAGATTAACACTGTGCCCGAAAGTGACAATCAAATGCAGGTAATCGCTCAGATGGCTAAAGACTTTGTGAAAGAGAACCCCAATGAGGCTGGTATCTACGTTGTCAGAAACGTGTTGGCAGCCATCATGTCGCCCGAGGAACTCCTCGCCTATGTTAATAACGATGATTTCCTCAAGCAAGACACCATTTTGCCCGATGCCAAGCAAAGTTGGCAGACGCAGTTGGAAACCAGCGAAGGCAAGATGTTCAAAGACTTTGCAGCCGAGTATGAAGGCAAGGTGACCAAACTCTCCGACTATGTAGGCAAAGGCAAATACGTGCTCGTCGATTTCTGGGCAAGCTGGTGCGGTCCTTGCAAAGCTGAGATTCCCAACCTCATCAAGGTGTACAACACGTACAAAGGCGACAAGTTTGAAGTGCTGGGTGTAGCAACATGGGATAAGCCAGAAGACACCAAGAGTGCCATTGAGAAAATGAACATTCCCTACCCACAGATGCTGAATGCGCAGAAAGCTGGTAGCGATGCCTACGGAATCAACGGCATTCCGCAGATTATCCTCTTTGGTCCCGACGGCAAGATTCTGAAGCGCAACCTGCGTGGCGAAGCACTGGAGAAAGCCGTGGCTGAGGCACTGAAGTAACCCCATACCACTTTCCACACAAGCCCAAACAGATGAATCTGTCCAAAGACGAATTGCTGACCTTGGTCAGGAAAGGCGCGCGGAACATGTCATGGCAAGAAAAACTGCGACTTACCGTGTTGTTGAGCCTTCCAGCCATGGTGGCACAAATATCGTCCGTGGCGATGCAGATTATCGACGCAGCGATGCTTGGGCATCTCGGCACCAAAGAGTCGGCAACGGTGGGACTCGTATCCACCACCATCTGGCTCTTTGGTGGTCTTTGTTCAGCCTTTGCTGCAGGATTTTCCGTTCAGGTAGCTCATTGTGTGGGAGCAGAAAACCTGCGGGGAGCACGCAACATCATTCGCCAAGGCATCCTCTCTGGATTGGCATTCAGTCTTCTGCTCACCCTCATCGGTCTTGCCATCGCCCCCTATCTGCCCATCTGGTTGGGAGCAGATGCCGAGATTTGCGCAGAAGCCTCCGAATACTTTAGCATCGTGGCCTTCGCTTTGCCCGTGCTGGAAATCAACCTGCTGGCAGCAGGAAGCCTTCGCTGTAGCGGCAGCATCAAGGTGCCCAGTTTTCTCAATGCCCTAATGTGCGTGCTCGACGTGCTGTTCAACTACCTCTTCATCTTTGTGTTCCACATGGGAACGGCAGGTGCGGCCTATGGCACTTTCGTGGCTTACCTCATCACAATGGGGCTGATGCTCTACTTCATGGTCTCACGCGACCACCAACTGCGCTTCGCGCTCGACACAGAGTTGGCAGGACGCTGGGAACTCTCACGTTACGTCCCCAGCCGCCAGACCCTCAAGAAAGCCTTCACCATAGGCTTCCCCATCAGTCTCGAACGTGGTGTGATGTGTGGTGCGCAGATTGCCATCACAGCCATCATCGCCCCATTGGGTCCCATTGCTATTGCCGCCAACACCTTCGGCATCAACATCGAGAGCCTCTGCTACATGCCCGGCTACGGCATTTCCGAAGCTGCCACCACCCTTGTTGGACAAAGCCTCGGCGCACGACGCAAAGACCTCATGCGCAGTTTCGCTTGGATATCAGTAGGGCTGGGCATGGGCATCATGGCACTGATGGGTGTACTCATGGGAGTGTTTGCCACAGAAATGATGCAGCTTATCTCCAACGACACCGCCGTCATCAATCTCGGTGCCGAGGTGCTACGCATCGAAGCCTGGGCAGAACCCATGTTCGCTGCCAGCATCGTGGCTTACGGCGTGTTCGTCGGTTCGGGCAAGACCCTTGTGCCCAGCATCATGAACCTCGGCAGCATCTGGATTGTACGCCTCTCCCTCTCCCTGCTGCTCGCCCCCACGATGGGGCTGCGAGGCGTATGGATTGCCATGTGCATCGAGCTGTGCTGGCGCGGTGCCGCTTTCCTCATCCGCTTGAAAGGACGAGGATGGAGCAATATCAAAGGTCTCTCATCCCTCTCTGCAACCAGTGAAGAATAAGACAAATTCATAAAAACCGACACCATCTATGACAATCATTAAAGACCAAGAATACGGAGGCGAGCGCCCCCTTTACGCCTCCCACGACTTGCGCTTGGAAAACGTCACCATCCATGTAGGTGAGTCCTCCATCAAAGAGTGCAGCAACATCGAGGCAGAAGACTGCCGTTTCGAGGGGAAATACGTCTTTTGGGAAACCGATGGTTTCCGTGTGAACAATTGCTACTTTGCTGAGAGCGCACGCAGCAGCCTGTGGTATTCTAAGAATTGCCGCATGACCAACTGCAAGGTGGATGCACCCAAACTCTTCCGTCGTATGGACGGCATTTATGTGGAAAACACCAACTTCCCCAACGGCGAGCAATACCTTTGGGATTGCAAGAACATTGAGCTGAAGAACGTGCGCATCGACCAATGCGACTACGCCTTCATGCACTCAGAGAACATCCGCATTGAGAATTACCACCAAGAAGGCAACTACGCCTTCCAGTATGCAAAAAATGTGGAGATACACCATGCTGTCATCAACTCCAAAGACTCCTTTTGGGAGGCAGAGAACGTGACCATTTACGACTCTGAAATCAACGGCGAGTATTTGGCATGGTACGGCAAGAACATCCGTCTTGTGCGCTGCCACCTCACGGGCGAGCAACTGCTCTGCTATGTAGATGGGCTGACGATAGAAGACTGCACTTTCGGTGAAGACGCCAATCTCCTCTTTGAGTATTCCACCGTGAACGGCAACATCAAGGGCAACGTGCACAGCATCAAGAACCCGACAAGCGGCACAGTCGTGGTGGAAGGCAAGGTGGGCGAACTCATTTGGGACAAGAACCAAAAAGCACCTGCCGACGCAAAGGTCATTGTGAAAAACCTATAAGTCCCAACAAAAACCATCAGACAGACTCATGACTTACGACTACGACTTTGACAAGCCCATTGACAGAAGAAACACAAACTGCGTGAAATGGGATAAGTTCACCGACCCCAACGTCATCCCCCTGTGGGTGGCAGACATGGACTTCGAGACAGCACCCTGTATCATACAGGCACTGAAAGCACGCATGGAACACGGATGCTTCGGCTACACCCTCGTGCCAGAAAGCTACTACGAGACCGCCATCCAGTGGTTCCAGCGTCGGCACGGATGGACGATTGACAGAGCATCGTTCATCTACACCAGCGGCGTTGTTCCAGCCCTCTCCGCCATCATCAAGGCAATGGCTCAGCCAGGCGACAAGGTGCTGATTCAGCCCCCCGTGTATAACTGCTTCTTCTCCAGCATCCGCAACAACGGATGTACGCTGGTGGAAAACCCGCTGAAGATGGTCAACAACCGCTATGAAGTGGACTGGGAGGATTTCGAGCAGAAATGCGCCGACCCAGCCGTGAAGGTGTTCCTGCTGTGCAACCCACACAACCCCGCTGGGCGTGTGTGGACACGAGAAGAACTCACACGCATGGGCGAGATTTGCCTTCAGCATGGAGTATTCGTCATCAGCGATGAAATCCACTGCGAGTTCACAATGCCCGGACACACCTACACACCTTTCGCCTCCCTCTCCGAGGCGTTTGCCACGAACAGTGCCGTGTGCGTATCGCCATCCAAGGCCTTCAACATAGCAGGATTGCAGATAGCCAACATCATCGTGAAAGATGCAGACACCCGTCTGAAAGTGGATCAAGCCATCAACATCAACGAAGTGTGCGACGTGAATCCCTTTGGTGTCATCGCCCTGCAAGCAGCCTATTCAGCCGAAGGCGAAGCGTGGCTCAACGCCCTGAACAGCTACATTCATGGCAACTACCAGTTGGCAAAGTCCATGCTGGAAAAAGGACTCCCCCACTGCCCTGTCACCACACTGGAGGGCACCTACCTCCTGTGGGTGGACATCCGTCAGACTGGGTTCACCTCCCAGCAGCTGACCGACCATCTGTTGCAGCAAGCCAAGGTCTATGTCAACCCAGGCACCATGTATGGCGACACGGCTGGCGAAGGCTACATCCGCATCAATCTCGCCACCCAACGCAAACTGGTGGAGGAAGGCATCAGACGCATCATCAGTGGCATCAACCAATAATACCCTCTAAATCGATGTCCCCGACATCGGCCAATCGGAGTCCCCGACATCGGTCAGCCGATGTCGGGGACTCCGATTTTGAGGCTGTGAAACAAGCCCAGTCTCGACACCTCGCAATAATGCCATGTCACGTATCGCACGAAGTGACACCACAAAACAAAGGAGACCGTATCCTTCATGGGGATATGGTCTCCTTTTCATATTGATGTCTTCCAACAGGAAGAATTACTTCAACAGGTCGTCGAGAGCAGACTTGAAGTCGCCACCCTCCTGTGCAGGAGCCTCGTTGTGGGACTCGTTATTCTCACGAGGAGCACGTTCGGGACGAGGACGGCGTTCGCCACGTTCGGGGCGAGGACGACGCTCACGCGGTGGACGCTCTACGTAGTCAGCAGGCTTCTCGATAAGCACACGACGAGAGAGCTTGAACTTGCCAGTCTTCTGGTCAATGTCAATGAGCTTCACGTCAATCTCGTCACCTTCCTTGATACCAGCCTCTTCCACTGTGTTGAGACGCTTCCAGTCAATCTCGGAGATGTGGAGCAGACCATCCTTGCTGGGCAAGAACTCAACGAAGCAGCCATAAGGCATCACAGAACGAACCGTGCCGTGATAAACCTCACCCACCTCCGGAATGGCAACGATAGCCTTAATCTTAGCTACAGCAGCCTCGATGGCATCGCGACCAGGAGCAGAAATCTGCACCTTGCCCACACCATCCTCTTCGTCAATGGTGATGACCGTCTGTGTGTCTTCCTGCATCTGCTGAATCACCTTACCACCAGGACCGATGACAGCACCGATGAACTCCTTCGGAATGATAATCTGCTCAATGCGTGGTACATGTGGCTTCAATTCAGCACGTGGCTCAGAGATGGTCTTCATCATCTCGCCCATGATGTGCTCACGACCAGCCTTGGCCTGCATGAGTGCCTTTTCCAAGATCTCGTATGAGAGACCGTCGCACTTGATGTCCATCTGCGTAGCAGTCAAACCATTCTTCGTGCCCGTAGTCTTGAAGTCCATATCGCCCAAGTGGTCCTCATCGCCGAGGATGTCGGAAAGGACAGCGTACTTGTCCTCACCAGGGTTCTTGATGAGACCCATGGCGATACCAGCCACGGGGTTCTTGATGGGCACACCAGCGTCCATCAGAGCGAGTGTACCAGCGCAAGTGGTGGCCATAGATGAAGAGCCGTTCGACTCCAACACATCAGAAACCACACGAATCGTGTAAGGATAGTTGTCAGGCAGCTGTCCCTTGATACCGCGCCATGCAAGATGACCGTGACCAATCTCACGGCGACCCACACCACGCTGAGGTCTTGCCTCACCCGTAGAGAATGGAGGGAAGTTATAGTGCAGCAAGAACTTCATGTAGTAGCGTTCCATCGCACCGTCAACGAGCTTCTCGTCAAGCTTGGTGCCGAGTGTGCATGAAGTAAGTGCCTGTGTTTCACCACGTGTGAAGATGGCACTGCCATGAGGACCAGGCAATGGTGAAACCTCACACCAAATAGGGCGGATGTCAGTAGTCTTACGACCATCCAGACGGATACCTTCATCGAGGATACAACGACGCATGGCATCGCGCTCCACATCGTGATAGTAACGGTCCACCAGCGCATACTTCTCTTGCAGTTCCTCTTCGCTCAGCTCTGTATGAGCGGCAGCGTATGCCTCCTTATAGTCCTCACGAATCTTCTCAAATGCCTCAGCACGAGCATGCTTCTCCAAAGCCTGCTTGGTCACGTCGTATGCAGGATGATAGCACTTTGCCTGAAGGTCAGCCTTCAACTCGTCGTCGTTCACCTCATGGCAGTACTCACGCTTCACATCCTTGCCCAGCTCCTTCATCAGCTCCTTCTGCAAGCGGCACTGCGGCTTGATAGCCTCGTGCGCAACCTTCAGAGCCTCGAGCAAATCCGTCTCCTGCACCTCCTTCATCTCGCCTTCCACCATCATGATGTTCTCCTCGGTAGCACCCACCATCAAATCCATGTCAGCCCCCTTCAGCTGCTCGAACGTTGGGTTAATCACAAACTCACCATTGATACGAGCCACGCGCACCTCAGAGATAGGACCATCGAAAGGAATATCAGACACAGCCAGAGCTGCCGAAGCAGCAAAACCAGCCAATGCGTCTGGCATATCTTTGCCATCAGCCGAGAAGACGATGACATTCACATAAACCTCTGCGTGATAGTTCGATGGGAACAGCGGACGGAGTGCACGGTCAACAAGACGGCAAGTGAGGATTTCCTCATCGCTTGCCTTGCCTTCGCGCTTGGTGAAACCTCCAGGGAAACGGCCGTTAGCCGCATACTTCTCACGATACTCTACCTGGAGTGGCATAAAATCTGTTCCTGGTACTGCATCTTTCGCTGCACAAACAGTGGCCAGGAGCATCGTGTCGTTCATACGAAGCATCACGGAACCATCGGCTTGTTTTGCCAGCTTTCCTGTTTCGATGCTGATTTCTCTTCCATCAGGCAACGAAACCTTCTTTGTAATTACGTTCATCTTTGTTTGTTGAAATATAAAAAAACATCTGTATCGTGCCCCCACTTGGGCACGCATCTTTTAGCGCAACCGCCAAAAATCGGACAAAGGTAGTTCTTTTCCCCCACATAAGAACCATCTTTGCCCGAAAATCTTCATTCTCTTTTGTTCTTTAGCACTTTATGAGATGCTTTTGCCCCTCGCGTTCCCTCATTCCGTCCACCGCACCACCCTGACACTCACTTCATATAATAGATACAGTGGAATGGCGACCAGCACTAAGGTCATCAGGTCTGGTGGTGTAATGATGGCCGCCACCAACATGATGACGATGAAGGCATGTTTGCGATAGGTGGCAAGCAACTCCGAGGTTACAACACCCATCTTTCCCAAGAAGAAGGCGACGACGGGTAACTGGAACACCACACCCATCATGAGGGTGAGCGAAGTGAAAGTGCCGATGTATGAATCAAGCGTGATGGTGCTATGTACCTTGTCCGCCACGCTATATGTCCCTAGGAAACGGAATGAGATGGAAAACAGCACAAAATAGCTCATCAGCACGCCCACAATGAATAGCAGATAGACGGTCAGCACCACCTGCACCGAATACCTCCGTTCGCGTTCATACAAGGCAGGAGAGATGAAACGAAACAGCTCGTACAGGATATAGGGCGACGCCCCCAACAAGCCGAGATACACCGCCGTGGTCAGATGCGTCAAGAATTGGCTTGACAAGTCCGTGGCAATCAAGTCTATGTGGTACTCCTCAAAGCGGAACTCTAAGCCCATCGCCTGCACCACACGCTCTATCCACCTATATGTCACAAAGTCCCATTCACTGGGAGCCAGCAGCAGCTCAAAAGTTTCGTTTTTCAGGCAAAACACCACCACGGCAATGCCTCCGACCACCGCTATAATGCGGAACAACATTCGGCGGAGCACCTCAAGGTGTCCGCCAAATGTCAGCAAGTCATTCGGTTGGCTCATTCTGAATCCACCTCTGCGTTCGACGGGGCTTTCTCGCCTTCGTCAGCCGAAGCCTCTGCGTCCTCGTCCAACATGGGTTCGCTCATGCCCTTCTTGAAGCTCTGCACTCCCTGCCCCAAGCCCTTCATCATTTCAGGCAGTTTCTTTCCGCCGAACAGCAACAGGGCGATGCCGCCAATCAGCAGCAGCTCCGTCGTGCCTATGAATAATGGTTGCATCATGCCGTTACCAGATAGATTTCACACGTGTCGAAGTTAATCCCCCAGTTTCCGTTCTCAACTGATTCCCACAGGTACTTCTCCGCCATCCTGTCCCACCAGCCTTGGAACTTCGAGCCTGTCTCGCCCATGTCCCTCACCAGCTTCTCATACAATTCGGCATTGTCAGCCGTAAGAATCTTTGCCAACTCGTTCAATCCGTTGCGACGTTCAAAGAGCGCCTGAATCTCAGCACGCTCCCCGGGGGTCACTTGCCCCACCAGTTTCTTCACTGCCATGTGTCTCTTTTGTCAAAAGGGTCTAAATAATCTATTTCTTTTATCTCTTCCTGTTCGGGGAGGAACACGCCATGCTGGCGGATGCGCTGCAAGAGTCCGCGCGAGGCGTTCCGTTCCAAATGTGCCACCACGCACTGCTCATGGCTTGGCGTGTTCACCTCCAGCGTGGTCTTGCGATTCAGCCACACGCAACGCTTGCACTGCCAAGCATCACAATGGCGACAGACTGGCGCATACCCCAACTTGTACAGCTGCCTGTTCCTGATGTCAAGCCCATGCTCCAAGTCACCGATGCTGTCTGCCTCGTTCTCATGGTAGAAAGCAGGGCATATATAGAACTTTCCGTTAGGGGCAAACGTGATGTTGGTGTCGCCAGCACCGCAGTTGTTCATCTGCGAGAGCATCATGCGGTCGGTCAAGAGGTTCAGCTGTGGCGATTTGTCATCCACATAGAGCCTTTCCACCTCCGATGAAAGCACGGAAAGCACCTTATTGTATGCCTCAAAGTCCGCTTCCGTAAAGGTTTCCACATCGGCCAAGACGACATTCAGCCTCGGCACATCGCCCAGCATCGCGACAATCTCCTCTTGGTGGGCAAAGAACTCCCGTTTTGTGATGCGTAGCACGACAGGCACATCCGCCTTCACCTTCTGAAAACCATTCACAATCAGCACGTCCGCACCCTCCTGTCCACAGGGCTTTATCTTCAAGTGGTCAATGCTCTCCACCACTTGGTACTCATGCGGCAGTTCATAGTCGGGATAGACAAACTGAATCATCAGGTTCTCCATCATGCCGAAACGGATGCCTTTCTTCAAGACTTCAAGAGGCATCAGCCTGCGCTCCCTATTCACATTCTCATGATGACAAAACGACGTACTCGTCTCGTCCAACAATATAATAAGGTATTGCAACATGACTCTCAGCAGATTATATCGTTTGACTTCGTTTTACTTTTCTCAAACTCCTCACGCATACCCTCCAGTTCCAACTTTCTGTACAGCTTGTTCCAATAGTAGTTGTTGGCACGTACACGAGCCTTGTGCATCTTGCAGATAGCTGTTGCCCTCTGATAGATGGTGCTCGTATCGGCTGCATCGTAATTCTCACCTTGGCACCACGCGCAACCGCTTGCCACCTCACAATCAAGACACTCCTGCCGCGACTGCGTAGTGCGGTCAAGCATCAAGAACGGGCGCAACTTGTTCGTGTCGATGCCGTCACGCACATTGCCAATGATGATAGGCTTCTTGGAACGCAAAGAATAGGCGGCGAAACGTGTACAGGGATAAAAGTTACCAGCGGCATCGACGGCAAGCATTCGCCCAGCACCACACCAGTTCATATTGTCCCCAATTGCATCAAGCGGTTTGCCAATGTGTTCTAAAAAAAAGAACAAGCGCAGTCTTTGTAGAAATCATTGTCGATAATAGCATCAGCAAGATGAAAAAGTTGTTCTTCAAACAAGTAATCATCGTCCTCTTTCCATACATCCTCGAATACAACATTGATGTTTACTTCATGTATGCCAAGAGAATAAAGATGTAGCACGCTCTCTTTAATATATGGTATATCAGCACTGCTTATAGTTACTTTTGTACTGCCATGTGGAAACTGCTTTAGCCATAAAGGAATATTCTTAACAACATCGTCGTAACTACCTTTCCCTGGATTCTTGTAAATTCTATTTAAATCATGCTTCTGTCGAGTACCATCAATGGTAATTCCTATGCTTAAATGACTGTGATTCTTCTTTATGTATTCTTGTACTCGTCCTGTGTCATAATTTATGCCATTCGTGGAAAAATTAAATCGGAAAGAATTAAACCATGGATGATTCAACCTATACATTTCACTTTTTATATAATCACATAGTTTATCTATTAACTCAATTTCCACAAAAGGTTCGCCCCCTATGAAATCCCACACAACAGAATCTTCTGTGAAAAGAGTACTATTAGTAAGAATGTAATCAACAGCCCGTTTACCTATTTCCAATGACATTCTTTCATTTGTGTTTTTCCCAACTAAATAACAGTATTTGCAAGCTAATTGGCAGTCTTTTGTAACAATGAATGTTATGTTTTTGGCTATTCCATCTCGCCATATTTTTGTATTTTTTTCTTTCATGTTTATCCTCCTGAATAACCTGTACAGCCACCTTTGCAACTTCCACTACACGAATTACTACATGCAGAACCACATTGCCCATAACAATGTCCCGTGCAAGTGCTACTACAAGTTTGGGCACATGCAGCAGAACATCCAGTACATCCAGAATATGAGCTTCCATTACTGCGGTTATAGTAAATTCCGTTATTATTAGAAGATGTTCCTCTTTTTACAGTACCTTTGCATGTTGTTTTGCAAGTGTTTTTACATCCATATAGACAATTTCCTTGACATCCATTTTGGCAAGATCCTTGACAAGTAAGCTTACATGTTTCTGTACACGAGTATTCACAAGACAGGGAACAAGACATGCTACACGCTGTTATACAAAATGCGAAACATGAAGTAGCACATCCATAATAACAATTGCCTGGAGTTTTTGTATATGCCTGAACAGAACTAATTGTTTGAGGCATAAACAAGAGACCTAAAATAGGCAGAACCCCTTTAGCTGCTTTCTTGAAAAACTCACGACGATTTTGGAGTTCTTCGTTGTTCATCTTTTCCTCCATAACATAAGTAATTGAGAATTTAAACAGCAAGCCTATAAGTCTCCAAATTCGGCTAAAAAGATTGATTATCGCAATGACCATGGTATAAAAAAATATGATTATCCGCAATCATACCACCAAAATTTTCGGGTAGCCTGACGGGTTCTATCCGATTTTTTGCCATCAACTGAAAATAATCGGGAAAACATTTGGTGCTTATAATCAAAATGACTA
>VIDP01242305.1_pt1 | contig 14344 bp, 8 predicted proteins | sample 5025131 | NCBI WGS metagenome assembly VIDP01 (sample SAMN11853144, study PRJNA449069) | gut metagenome | isolation source: stool from male vole | host: Microtus ochrogaster | place: USA:Florida | collected 2017
CGGCGCTTTTTTGCACAAACATTTTGTTCCACTTCAGGTCGCGGACTTCGCCGCCGGCCTGTTGCTGGCGCGAGCAGATGCCGGCCGGGAACATGATTACGGGGCGCGCGGCGTCGGCAAACGCGCTGTCGACCTCGCTGACGGCTCCGCGGCTCTGGCGACCGTGTTTGTTGATGGGGAGGAAAACGTTGTTGAGAGGTTTAACGACTGAAAGCAGATCGTTGACCACAAAGGCGGGTTCGCAGCCGTGGCGCCGCCCGACCCAGTCGATGAGGCATATGCCGTCGAGGCCGCCCAGCGGGTGGTTGCTCACGTAGGTTACCGGCGTTTGCACGGCGGGGAGCCGCTCGGCGTTCTCAATCGAGTAGCCTACGCCGAGCTCGCGCAATATCGCTTCGGCAAAGGCCGAGCCGGTGAGACCGGCCGTTACGCTGAGCAGGCGGTTGAGTTCGTCTTGACACACATAGCGTTCCAGCGCACGGATTGCCGCGGCCGGAATCCACTTGTAGTAGCCGGGGGCCCGCTTTTTAATCAGCTCGCCAACGTTGACTTCCAATTGTTGATTCACAACGCAAAGTTACGAAATTTTTCCGAACGTTCCTAACGTTGCGGCCATTGTTGGTGAAAAATATAAATTATTGCGCAAAGTTTGGTCGTAATTCAAAAAAAATGGCTAACTTTGTGGAAATATTTCTTTAAGAATGAAAACTGTAACATATAACGGGCTGACCTTCAAGCCGTTCATAACCTCTGACCAAATAGCCAAGCGTGTTGGCGAAATCGCTGCTGAAATTACCGAACAATATCGCGGCCGCAACCCGCTTCTGGTGTGCGTGTTAAACGGCGCATTTCCCTTTGCATCCGACCTGTTCATGAATCTCGATTGCGATGCGCAGATTGCCTTTGTGCGCCTTCAGAGCTACTCCGGCACCGAGTCGTCGGGCCAGGTCCGCCAGGTTGTCGGCCTTACAGAGTCGGTTAAAGGCCGTCCGGTAATCGTTGTTGAAGACATTATCGACACCGGCCGCACCATGGCCAAGTTCCTCAACGACCTCAAGGAGCAGGAGCCTGCCGACGTTAAGGTCGCCACCCTGCTTTTCAAGCCCGATGCACTGGTTGAGAAACTCAATCCCGACTATATCGGCTTCACCATTCCGTCGAAATTCATTATCGGCTATGGCCTCGACCTAGACGGGCAAGCCCGTAACCTCAAAGATATCTACGTTTTAAACCAAGAATCCTAATCGGCTATGAATCTCGTAATTTTCGGTGCTCCCGGTTCCGGCAAAGGAACGCAGAGCGAACGGCTTATTGAACGCTACGGCCTCCACCATATTTCGACCGGCGAACTTCTGCGCGACCACATTGCACGCGGAACCGAGCTGGGCAAGGTTGCCGATGCCTTTATTTCAAAGGGCAACCTGATTCCCGACGAGCTGATGCTTGATATTCTCGAACACGAGCTTGATAGCCATCCGGAAGCCACGGGCGTTATTTTCGACGGCTTTCCCCGCACCATTCCCCAGGCCGAAGCGCTGGAGAAAATGCTTGAAAAGCGCGGAACCAAGGTTCATGGCGTAATTGGTCTGGAAGTGCCCGAAGAGGAACTGACCCAGCGCCTGATTAAGCGCGGTCTGGCCAGCGGCCGCAGCGACGACAACGAGCAGACCATAGCCAAGCGTCTCGACGTTTATCGTCGCCAGACAGAACCTTTGAAGGAGTACTACAACCGCCGCCTCAGCTACTATCCGGTTAACGGCACCGGTTCGGTCGACTCCATTTTCGACTCTATCGCATCGATTGCCGACACCTTCGCCTAAGGGCGGTTATGCGTCGGCGTAGAGGGAGTCGATAAGGTTTGCGTACTTGTCGGCAACCACGCGGCGCTTGATTTTCAGGGTGTTGGTCAGCGTGCCTGCTTCAACCGAGAACGGCTCGGTGAGCAGGGCGAAGCGTTTGATGTGTTCAAACGGCGCCAGGTCGGCCGTCAGCTCTTCGATGCGCTGCTGAATATAGTCGATAACGCGCGGGTTTTTCGACAGTTCCTCGTCGGTGAGATGGCCCAGGCGGCGATTGTCGGCCCACGAGCGCAAAATGTCGTAGTTGGGAACAATCAGCGCCGTTACGAACTTGCGGCGGTCGCCGATGATTGCCACCTGTTCAAAAACCGCGTCGCGGCCCAGGCGGGTTTCCAGCGCCTGCGGGGCAATGTATTTTCCGTTCGATGTTTTAAACAGGTCTTTGATGCGTTCGGTAAGGTAAAGGTTGCCGTCGGCATCAATGCGGCCTGCGTCGCCGGTGCGGAACCAGCCGTCGGCCGTAAAGGCCTCGGCGGTAGCCTCGGGGTTGTTGAAGTAGCCCTCCATAACCGTTCCGCCCTTAACCTGCACTTCGTTGTTGTCGCCAATGCGGATTTTCAGTTCGGGCATTACTGTGCCCACCGAGTCGATAACGAAGTTGGTTTTCGGGAAACAGGTAACCGTGGCCGTTGTTTCGCTCAGGCCGTAGCCGATAACGATGTTGATGCCGATGGCGTGGCAGAACTCAATGATTGCCGGAGCCATAGGCGCGCCGGCGGTGGGGAACATGTTGCCGTTGTTTACGCCAATGAGGGTGCGCACCTTGCGGAATACGCGGTTGTTATACATCTGATATTCGCGTTCGAGCATGCCGGGCACCGGAAGCCCTTTGCGAACATAGTCGAGGTTGCGGCGGCGACCAACGTTGAGGGCGCGGTTCATCATTGCCTTCGACACGAAGCCCATTTTCGACAACTTTTCCTGAATTATGGCGTAAACCTTTTCCCAGAAGCGGGGCACCGAGCACATGCAGGTAGGCTGCACCTCGCGGATTGAGCGCTGAATGCGCTTGGGGTCTTCGTTGACCGAAATGGCTATGCCCATAAAGAGGCAGAAGGTGCACCATGCCAGCTCGAAAACGTGGGTCATAGGCAGGAAGCTCAACGAGGTGTCCTGGTCCGATAGGTTCGTCAGGCGGTCTTTGTGTATGTCGAGCGCAACGTTAAAGCAGTGGTGGGTGAGCATCGCGCCTTTGGGTTGACCGGTGGTGCCCGATGTATAGAGCAGAGTTGCAATGTCTTTGCTGTTGGTTTCGCGTGCGCGGCGGTCAACTTCGAGGCGGGTTTCGTCGTCGGCTTCCTTGCCCAGGGCCTTGAACTTGGTCCAGCTCAGCGAGGTGGTGTCGTCGGCTGCGAATTTAACCGCCGGGTCAATTGCAATTATCTGCTTCACACCGGCCTCGCGGGCAATATCGTAGTGGCTTTGCGAGCCCACTACCATTATGCGGATATGGGCATCGTTGATCAGAAATTTAACCTGTTCGGCGGTCGAGGTGGCATAGATGCCTACGGTCAGGCCGCGGGTTTGCCATGCCGCAAAGCTTGCCGCAAGATATTCGGGGCGGTTTTCCGAGAAGATACCTACGGCCTCCTGAACCTCCAGCCCCAGCCGGATTAGGGCGGCAGATGCCTGAAGCACCGCCTCTTTAAATTCTGCACATGAAATTGGGGTCCAGGTTCCGGTTTCGGCATCCATCAGGCGGTTGATGGCGGTTTTGGCGGGGTCCTTGAACTGGTGGATTATCGAAACGAGAGTAGCTTTGTTCATAATTTTGGTTTTAGTAAATTTGGCAACAAATTTAGTCAAAAATTCCTTTAGCCCCAAACTTCATGCAACTTTTTTCAAATTATTGTTGTAGGGTGGGGGCGTCGGATTTGGGCAGCAGCAGGCGCAGGCGGCAGGTGTTGTCGAACTGTCGGTCGAGAATGCGGGCCTGCGGAATCCCTTTTACGCGCTGCATAATGTCGTTCATTTCGGCGTAGGCAAACGTCAGGGTTATTTCAACCATTTCTTCGGCCTCGATTATGGTGGCCTCGTCGAGGGCCATGGCTGCAGCCTGCTTATAGGCCGCAATCAGTCCGGGTGTACCGAGCTTGATGCCCCCGAAGTAGCGCACAACCCCCACGACCACATTCCTCAGCCCGCGCGAGTTAATCTGGCCCAATATGGGGCGCCCGGCGGTGCCCGAAGGCTCGCCGTTGTCTGTCGAATATGTGTGGGGTTGGTCGTCGGCGCCGATTACCCACGCCCAGCAAACGTGGCGGGCGTCGCAGTATTCGCGCTTGAGCTTCTCCATCAGCTCCTTGGCTTCGTCGACCGATGCCGCCGGATAGGCAAAGCCGAGAAAGCGGCTCATCTTTTCGGTGAATTTGGCCTGCGAGGGGGCCTCGATGGTCAGGTATTTAGCCATATCAGTAGCGGTTGGCGCGGATATAGAGGGCGATGGCGATGAATGAAAAGACTATGTTGGGAATCCACATGGCAAGCCAGGGCGACGTCAGTCCATTGATTGCAAAGGTTTGCGTTACGCCCATAAACAGGATGTAGGCAAAGCTGAGAACCAGGCCGATGCCGATGTTGAGGCCCATGCCCCCCTTGACCTTGCGACACGACAGGCACATGCCGATAACCGTGAGGATAAAGGCGGCGACACACGATGCGTAGCGGCGGTGATATTCGATTTCGAATTGCTTTACGTTGGCAACGCCGCGCTGGCGCTGGCGGTCGATGTAGCGGGCAAGTTCCGGCGAGGTCATTTTTTCCTGGTCGTTGCGCGACACAATAATGTCGTTGGGCGCGATGGGGATTACGGTGTCGAGCACCATGCCGGTGCGGAGAATTTCGCGGTCGTGGCCAAAGGTGCGCTCCGAGTAGTTGCGCAGGCGCCAGGAGTAGCCCCCGCGGTAAATTGCAGACTGGGCGGTGAGGCGCGACGCCAGGCGGTTGCCTTCGAACTTGTCGAGGCTGAAGCGCGAGCCGCGTTCGTTAGATGCCGAAAAGTCGCCGAAGTAAACCACCTCGCCCGGGCCTATGCGCATCTGCACGTTGGCTATAACGGCAACGCGACGGTCTTTAACGTAGGTGTTGGTGAATTCCAGGCGCTTGACGTTGGCCGGAGGGATGATGTAGGCCGACAGTACCAGCGTGGCGGCGGCGATGATTGCCGCGGAAATCATATAGGGGCGCATCAGGCGGTTGAAGCTGACACCCGACGACAGTATGGCTATGATTTCGGAGTTTCCGGCCATCTTCGAGGTGAAGAAAATAACCGAAATGAACACGAACAGCGGGCTGAACTGATTGGCAAAGTAGGGGAGAAAGTTGAGGAAATAGTCGAAAATGGTTGCGTGCAGCGGAGCCTTTTGAAACGCATCGAGCTTCTCGTTGATGTCAAACATAACCGTTATCGCCAGAATCAGGCCCAGCGAGAACAGGAAAGTTCCTAAAAACTTACGGATTATGTAGCGGTCGAGGATTTTCAATGCGCTGAATCGGGGGATTATAGGCGACGGGTGATTTCTTCAACCTTGCGGGCTTTCCATTGGGCAAAGTCGCCGGCAAGGATATGCTCGCGTGCCTGGCCTACGAGGCTCAGATAGAATGCAAGGTTATGAATCGAGGCAATCTGCATGGCCAGGATTTCCTGGGCGTGGAAAAGGTGGCGCAGATAGGCCTTGGAGTATATGCGGTCAACCTCTGCGGCGCCATCTTCCTGAATCGGCGAAAAGTCGGTGGCCCACTTTGCGTTGCGCATGTTCATGATGCCGTGGTCGGTAAAGAGCATGCCGTTGCGGCCGTTGCGGGTGGGCATCACGCAATCCATCATGTCTACCCCGCGGTCGATGGCTTCAAGAATGTTGGCGGGTGTGCCGACGCCCATGAGGTAGCGGGGACGGTCGGCAGGGAGGATTTCGTTGACAACCTCAATCATTTCATACATAACCTCTGTGGGCTCGCCCACGGCCAGGCCGCCTATGGCGTTGCCCTCGGCGCCGAGTTCGGCAACTTCCGATGCCGCGCGGCGGCGCAGTTCGGGGTAGGTGCATCCCTGAACTATGGGGAAGAACGTTTGCGAGTATCCGTAGGGGCATTCGGTTTCCTTGAATCGCTTCCAGCCGCGGTGGAGCCAGCGCATGGTCAGGTCGAGCGAGTTGGCCGCATAGCGGAAGTCGCTCTTGCCGGGCGGGCATTCGTCGAGCGCCATCATTATGTCGGAGCCGATGGTGCGCTGAATGTCGACCACCTTTTCGGGGGTGAACAGATGGCGGGAGCCGTCGATGTGGCTGCGGAAGTGGGCGCCCTCTTCGGTTAGCTTGCGGTTGTCGGCGAGCGAAAACACCTGGAAGCCGCCGCTGTCGGTTAGAATCGGGCGGTCCCAGCCGTTGAATTTGTGGAGGCCGCCGGCGGCGCGGAGCACTTCGGTGCCGGGGCGGAGATAGAGATGATAGGTGTTGCCGAGAATAATCTGGGCCTTAACCTGCTCCTTCATTTCGGTGAAGTGCACGGCCTTGATGGCCCCGACGGTGCCGACGGGCATGAATATGGGCGTTTGAATGTCGCCGTGGTCGGTGTGTATAACTCCGGCGCGGGCGTTAGAGCCCGGGGCCGTTGCCTGAAGGTCGAATTTCATATAAAAAAAGCCGGAAGCTTGATTTAAGGCCTCCGGCGGTTGATAATGTTTTTAGGGGGTGAACAGTGGGTCTCGAACCCACGACCTTCGGAACCACAATCCGACGCTCTAACCAACTGAGCTATGCTCACCATCTATTATAGCGACCCACACGGTGGAGGGGGCTTTTGCGACTGCAAAGTTACAAAGGATTTTTTAATCCACCAAATTTTTCTGTTAAAAAAATTATTTGGTGTTTAGCGGGCAATGAATTTTTGATTGCCTGAAATGTAGATGTTGCCCGGTTTGAGAGTAGATGCCTGGCGGCCCATGAGGTCGTAAACGGTTGTGGTAGCGGCAGCTGCGTCGGCGCTGAGCTCGCTGATTGACACGTTCAGGCGGTCAACGAGGGTCATTACCCACTTCGATGCGGGGGCGTCGATGGTCCAGATTACAGGTTTCTGGCCCTGGCTCATGTGAATGGCCGGAAGGCTTGCGTCGCCGGGCTCGGTGCTGACAATCGACACCTGGCCGGGAGTTACTTTAAAGGTGTATTTGCCGGCTTCGTCAACGTTGGTGCTGACGGGTATTGCGGTTTCGCGTTGCTGGGGAGTGGCCTTGATGTAGCGCTTTGCGGCCTGGTTGAAGATTAAGAATGTGTTGTTGTCGTCGCGCATCAGCTCGAAGCGGTCGGCGGTAGAGCCGATAGCAAGGGTTGAATTGTTGCAGTTGAGCCAGCGGTCCTCTTTGGGATAATTGCTGATGGTTTTTGAGTCGGAGAGAAAAGTGTAGATGCCGCCGGCAACGGGGAGGTTAACATTGTTTTCGTCGAGGTAGATGCTGAAAAGGTCGGCGTATGCTGCGTCGCCGGGGTTGGCGTTATAGTCGCTGGCGCCTTGGATCAGCATCTGCTTGCCTTCGGCGGAGATGTTGCCAACCACGTTGGGGTCGGCGCCGTCGGTGCCGGCAAGGAGATTGGCAACTGCCTCTGCCTGGAGGGCAGAAGCAGTTGTTTTGTCGGTGTCGGGGGCATATTTCCATTGACCGTCGGTCATCTCTTCGATGGTTACGCGCTGATAAACTTCGCAGTAAGCTTTGCCGGCAACCAGAGTTTCTTCGTAGAGAACGCCCAGGGCATTGTCGTCCTGCCAGGTCATGGTTGAGTAGCCCGAAGAGTTCGGGGTGAGTTCAAAGAAGCCGTTCCAGGTGTTGAAGTCCGCGGGCTCGTCGAAGTCGCTTGCCGAGGCCAGCACTTTCCATGCCAGTGAAACTTTTTCGCGCGTGGTGGAGTTGGTAAACGACTGGATAGCCATATATGCCTTCTGGCCGGTGACGGTGTTTTCAACCGGAACAATCATGATTTCACCGTTGCAGGCGTTGATGCCGTGGCCGGTGCCGAGGTTGGTGTTGATGTGAGTGCCCCAGCGGCCCTGAGCTTTTTCGATGTCGGTGTAGTGGAACACGTTGAAGTTACGTCCGCCGCCATTGCCGCGGGCTGCAAGCAGAATCGAGCCGTCGGGCAGCTCTTCGCATTTGGGCTCGTCGGCGCCGGCCGAAACCGCGGGGTTCATCGGGTCGCCGAGAATGTGCCAGTTGCGGCCGAAGTCGTCGGAGTAAAGCACCCAGTTTGAAACGTTGTTGGCGGCAACGTTGCGGCCGCTCATAACGCAATATACGCGATAGTAGTCGCCGACTTTAACGCGCGAGCTCTGCACCATGCGGCCCGAGCCGATGAACTGGCTGTCGATATAGCCGGCGGCGCAGTTATCGTCGAAAAGGGCATAAATCTGTTCCCACTGGCCGAAGTCGGGCTCGGTCCAGGTCATGCCGCCGTCGGTGCTCCACCAGCGGGCCGAGGGCTGCGGGTCGTCGCGGCGCGATGCGAAGTAGCTCATGCGGCCGGCGCAGGCAACCATGAGGATTTCGCCGGTTTCGCGGTCGGAAACGATTGCGGGGTCGCCGAAGCCGCAGTCGAGGTTGGTTACGCTCTGTTTGGTGCCTTGGGGAGTGGCTGCGCCGGTGCCTTGGGCCACGGGTTTGCCTTCGGCGTTGCGGCATACGTCGGGAACCGACCAGGTTTGGCCGTTGTCGTCGGAGTAGCTCATGTAGAGGTCAATGCGTCCGCCGCCTATGTCGCCGCCGCAGTAGCGGTAGTCGTTAACGGCAACGAGGCGACCCTTGTGCGGCCCGGCGGCCACGGTGGTTATGGCCGGAATGCGGTAAACGATGTTGTACCCCGGGGTGCCGTCGTAGCGGAACACTATGTAGCCTTTTTCGGGCTGGGCGAGGGCGTTGTTGAGCGAAACCGAAATGGCTTCGATGGTCATCGGGCCTACAACCGGAAGCTGAGCGTTGCTTTCGCCGCGCCCGCGAATGGTTTTTGAGGTGCCGTCGGGGGCGAGAATAGTGGCTGTGTTGACGAACTGGCCTTCGGGGGTGGAGAAATAATATGTTCCGGCGCCCAGGGTTACTGTGCCGTCGGGGTTAGTGGTAATCGGCGCATCGCCGCTGAGGGTGACAAGCGGATCGGTTTGAACAACCATAACACCATCTGTAACGGTAGGGTGGGCCACTTGTTTAAACACAATCGACGAACCGGCATCTGCGCCTGATGTCCAGAAGGCGAGAATGTTGCCGCGGTTATTGACGCGGTTATTCGGATAGCCTACTTCGGCCATGTAGTAACCGCCGATGATGTGGCTGCTCTCGGAGAATACCCATTTATAGCATTGGCCTTGAACGCCGGGAGCTTTGAGGGTTACGTAGCCGGTAAGGCCGGTTTCGCCCGATGGCGCGATGGGGCCGGCCAGGGATTTTCCGGTGCCGGTGGCGCGGTTATAAATTGTGTAGCCGTCAGTGTCGTCGCCTACAAAACACCATTGTTCGCCGTAGCTGAGCGTCGGTGTGGTGCGGTTCAGCGGCATGTGGCCGTCGATTTCTACATCGGTGAGATAGTAACCTGAAGCGGTGATCTGCATGGTATACCACTTGGTTGTCGGAGCGAAAGAGCCGTTGGTAATCGTGGTCGGCTCCACGGGGCCGGCAACTGCGCTCGCGGCAATGCCCAGGCAGGCGGCAAAAAGAAGTTTACGCATAAAAGTTAAGGTGAAATGATGGAATAATATGGCTCAAAGTTACGAAAAACAATTCGTTTTCACAAATTTAGGGGCTGAAAGGGCGGCGAAACCCGCAGCGAGGGTTGCCAACCCCGGCCGTTGCCCGATTTTGCCAAAAGTAGGAATGAGTGGCCAAAAGGTCGAATCGGCAGGAAAAAGTGGTAAAAAGGGCGAATTTTATATGTTGTAAAACATAGAAATCTCAATAAAATTGATTAACTTTGCGGGGTAATTTATCAACTGTTATATTTATGAAGCTAAATTTCAGAAACTTCGGACTGACCGCGGTGGTTTTGTCCGCATTTTCAGTGATGACCGGCTGCGGAAGCAAGAATGACAAGGCCGCAGCGGCAGCTCAGCAGGCTCCGGCCCTGGCCGTGGAAACTATCGCAACGAGCGATATTACCCTCGACAATCAGTATCCCGCAACTATCAAGGGCAAAACCGACATTGACGTGCGTCCCATGATCAGCGGCAATATCGTTGCCGTTCATGTCGACGAAGGCGCCACCGTAAGCAAAGGTCAGGTGCTCTTTACCATCGACCAGGTTCCCTATCAGGCAGCCGTTGACCAGGCCCGCGCCTCAGTCAACGTTGCAAAAACCGCAGTAGAAACCGCCCAGATTTCCGTGAACTCCAACCGTGCCCTGCGCGATAAGAACATTATTTCGGAGCATGCCATGCAGATTTCCGAAAACCAGCTTGCCCAGGCCCGGGCTCAGCTCGCCCAGGCTCAGGCCGGCCTTACCAACGCCCTCAAAAACCTCAGCTACACTGAAGTTACCGCTCCGTCGAGCGGCGTTGTCGGCTCGATTCCGTTGCGCGTAGGTGCGCTGGCATCGCCGTCGACCGCCCTGACCACCGTCAGCGACAATGCGCAGGTTTATGCCTACTTCTCGCTGACCGAACGCCAGATTCTCGACATGACCGACGGCGGCGCGATTTCGCTCAACGCAGCTATTGCCAAGATGCCCGAAGTTGAGCTCAAGCTCGCCAACGGCGCCATTTATGCCCAAAAGGGTAAGGTTGCCACCGTTAGCGGCGTAATCGACGCAGCTACCGGCGCCAGCACCGTGCGTGCGCTGTTCAACAACGAGAACGGCGTACTCCGCTCCGGCTCTACCGGCACCGTTATCGTTCCGATTACGTTTACCGACGTTGTTGTCATTCCCCAGAAGGCTACCGGCGAAATCCAGGGCATGAAATATGTTCTCGTGCTCGATAAGGATAACACCCTCAGCCAGCAAACCATCACCGTTGCTCCCGAGCAGGACGGCAAGAACTACGTTGTTCTCGACGGCCTCAAGCCCGGCGACCGCATCGTTACCGAAGGCGTAGGCACCAAAGCCCGCCCCGGCATGACTATTCAACCGATTGAACAACCTGCCCAAGAAAAATAATGAACCTTTCGAGATTTATTAACCGTCCGGTACTGTCGACGGTTATTTCAATTTTCATTGTGCTGCTGGGTTTGATCGGCCTTGTGTCGCTGCCCATCACGCAATTCCCCGACATTGCGCCGCCAACCATTTCGGTGTCTACGCAATATCCGGGCGCCAACGCCCAGGCGGTGCTCAACTCCGTTATCGCACCGCTTGAAGAGAGCATCAACGGCGTTGAAGGCATGACCTATATGGAGTCGAGCGCAACCTCCAACGGCTCGGCAACCATCACCGTTACTTTCGAACAGGGCTATAACGCCGACATGGCCGCGGTTAACGTTCAGAACCGCGTGAGTGCCGCCACTAACCTGTTGCCCTCCGAAGTTGTTAAGGTGGGCGTAACCACCAAAAAGCGCCAGAGCTCGATGCTCGTGGGTGTGGCTCTTTATGACACCACCGGCGTTTATTCTCCTGAGTTTCTCGACAACTACATGAAAATTAACGTTGTGCCGCAGCTGCAACGCGTTTCGGGTGTGGGCGACGTTATGGCCATGTCGGCCGACTACTCCATGCGAATCTGGATTAAGCCGGAAGTTATGGCGCAATATGGCCTTGAACCGACCGACATTTCCGCCGCCATTGCCGAGCAGAACCTTGAGGCTGCTCCGGGTGTGTTCGGTCAGCAGGGCAACCAGAGCTTTGAGTACACCCTTCGCTACAAGGGCCGTCTGCAAACTCCCGAAGAGTTTGAAAACATAGTTGTGCGCGCGTCCGACAACGGCGACGTTCTTTATCTCAAGGATGTTGCCGACGTTGAAATGGGCCGCGTGACCTACGGTTTTGCCAACAAACTCAACGGCTATCGCTCGTCGTTTGCGATGGTGTTCCAGACCCCCGGCTCCAATGCAACCCAGATTATCAACGACTGTCTGGACGTAGTTGACCAGATGCGTGCTGACCTGCCTCCGGGCCTCGACTTCGCAATTCCGATGAATAACAACGACTTCCTCTATGCGTCGATTCACCATGTTATTCAAACCCTTATCGAGGCCTTTATTCTGGTGTTCCTGGTAACATATCTGTTCCTGCAGGATATCCGTTCTACCATCATTCCCGCCATCGCCATTCCGGTTGCCCTTGTCGGCACGTTCTTCGGCATGAAGATGATCGGCTTCTCGATTAACCTTATTACCCTGTCGGCTCTTGTGCTGGCAATCGCGATTGTGGTCGACGACGCCATAGTGGTGGTCGAGGCGGTGCATGCCAAACTCGACGTTGGCTACCGCAGCGCCCGCAAAGCCGCTATCGACGCCATGGGCGAAATCGGCGGCGCTATCATTTCGATTACCCTCGTAATGATGCTCGTGTTTATTCCCGTGAGCTTCATGTCGGGCACCGCCGGCGTGTTCTACCGCCAGTTCGGTCTGACAATGGCTATGGCTATCGGCTTCTCGGCTATCAACGCCTTGACCCTGTCGCCTGCCCTCTGCGCCGTGTTCCTCAAACCGCATAAGGGCGAAGAAGACGAGACGAACGCCACCCTCGGCGCCCGCGTTAAGGAGAACGTTGCCGGCGCGGCCAAGTCGATGAAGAGCCGCTTCGTGTTCCCCGCGTGGGTAACCACGCTGCTGCTGTTGGCCACCATAGTGTTTATGGTTCTCGGCTGGTATAACTTCGATAACGTTACCGTTAGCTGCATTGCCGTAGTGGTTGCAATATTCGCCCTGATCGGCCTCTTCTCGCGCAAGTTTAAGGATGCCTTCGAGCGCACGTTTGAGAAACTGCAGGTTACCTATAAAAAAGGCTCGCACTTCTTCATGCGCCATAAGGTTACCTCGTTTGTGGCCGTGGTTATCAGCATTGTGGTGCTGGTTTGGTTGATGAAGACAACGCCTAACGAACTCGTGCCCAGCGAAGATACCGGCACACTGTTCTGTATGGTCGACATGCCTCCGGGCACCTCGCAGGAGCGCACCATGGAAGTAATGAACCAGGTTCAGGATATTCTAAGCCATATCCCGGCCGTTGAATATGCCCAGCAGATTGTCGGCTACTCGTTTATCGCCGGCCAGGGCTCAACCTACGGTACTTTCATCCTCAAGCTCAAGAACTGGAGCCAGCGTTCGTCGGCCGAAAGCTCGCAGGCCATTCTCGGCCAGGTCTACGGCGCCGCATCGCAGATTATTAAAGATGGCCGTGTGGTTGCTTTTGCGCCGCCTATGATTTCCGGTTTCGGCGTAACCAACGGTTTTGAACTGAAGATGCAGGATAAAACCGGCGGCGACGTTAACGAGTTCTATGCCATAGTTCAGAACTTCCTGGCCGAACTCAACCAGCGCCCGGAAATCCAGACCGCATATACCACCTTCAACCCCACCTTCCCGCAATATCGCGTCGACATCGACGCTGCCAAGGTTAAGCAGGCCGGCATCAGCCCGCAGCAGATTCTGACTGCCCTGCAAGGCTACTATGGCGGTATGTATGTTTCGAACTTCAACCGCTTCGGTAAAATCTATCGCGTAATGATGCAGGCTCCCGCCGAGTCGCGCGTAAGCCCCGAAACCCTCGACCTGATTAAGGTGCGCAACAGCCGCACCGGCCAGATGGCATCGGTGGCCAACTTCGTAACTCTCGAAAAGACTTACGCTCCCGACCTTCTGAACCGCTTCAACATGTTCACCTCCATAGCCGTTACCGGCAACCCCGCTCCCGGCTATTCGTCGGGCCAGGCTCTTGAGGCCATTGCACAGGTTGCGCGCCAGACCCTGCCTCCCGGCTTCGGCTATGAGTATGCCGGTCTGACCCGCGAGGAATCGAAGCAGTCGTCGAACTCAACCGCCGTTATCTTCGGCCTCTGTCTGCTCTTCGTTTACCTGCTGCTGTCGGCTCAGTATGAGAGCTACATTGTTCCGTTTGCCGTTATCCTTTCGATTCCCTTCGGTCTGATGGGCTCGTTTGTGTTCGCCCAGATTTTCAGCATCTCCAACAATATCTACTTCCAGATTGCGCTGATTATGCTGATTGGTCTGCTGGCTAAAAACGCCATTCTTATCGTTGAGTTCGCCCTTGAGCGTCGCCGCACCGGCATGAGCATCATCAACGCCGCCATTCAGGGCGCATCGGCTCGTCTGCGTGCAATCCTCATGACCTCTATCGCGCTGATTATCGGTCTGCTGCCGCTGATGTTCTCACACGGCGTAGGCGCCAACGGTAACCGCGCGCTCGGCACCGGCTCTATCGGCGGTATGCTCATCGGCATGATTCTGCAGCTGATATTCGTGCCCGCGCTCTTTGTGATTTTCCAGAAGATTCAGGAAAAGATTTCGCCGCTGAAATGGCAGGATACAAACAACGCCGGTATAGGCGCTGAAATTGAAC
>VIDP01066474.1_pt1 | contig 14341 bp, 7 predicted proteins | sample 5025131 | NCBI WGS metagenome assembly VIDP01 (sample SAMN11853144, study PRJNA449069) | gut metagenome | isolation source: stool from male vole | host: Microtus ochrogaster | place: USA:Florida | collected 2017
TACATTGATTTCAAATCTCCAGTGTCGATATTATAATAATCCGATATCTTGGCAATATCCTTAAATTTGTTTAGCCAAATCCTTCCAACAGGACGGGTCTTGAGAAATTCAATATCACGCAAGTCTATCAATCGATTTATGGAATCCAATTTCTGGTATGCTTCTTTATTTCTCTTCTTATTGTATTCTACACTTGCCCTTTGACGTTCCTTCCAAAGTTCCTTACTGTTCTCTGTGTACAGTTCGGACTCAGCTTGTTCAGGAACATTACTCTTTACTGGCCAAATGTAAGAATAATTATCCACCGCTTCAATCTCAATGTGCGCTCCAGGAGTTACGTAGAGCTTATGGTTTGTATTTGGCAAAGCATGGTAATCAAACATGAAGGAGTATACCGACAATCCGTCTTCGACTGGTATCTCAAAGTAAAATTGACCGTTTGCAATGGTGTCGGAAGCCACAACGTGGGCAAGTCCGTCGTCTTCGATTTTGAACAATCTTACGACGTACTCGTCGGGTAACGCCGGACCATGACCTGTAATGACTGCGACGTCTATATTGGCATCTGTTGCTTTTTCTTGTGTAACGGAGTTAGCCCACCCATCCTTTGATAGGGCAAAGGAGCAGACCAACAATGAAATCGTAGTGATGATTCTTGATAGTTTCATGATTATTGACGTTTATATTGTTTTAGAATTGTTGGTAATCGAGGTTAATATGATCTCAAAAGTGGTTCATATATAAAAGATGCAAAATCTTTGAAAACGTTACAAGTTTTAATGGAATTTTACATCTTTATTATCCCTTGATTTATGCTATTCAGTGAATTGTGCTTTCAGAAAAGCCATTGGTCTTTTTTCAGCCAATGAAGTATGAACAACAATACAGAGTATTGTAATGGTGTAAAAGAGTCTTTTCATAAGTCGTGTGGATAATCAGTTTCCTCAAAATCATAATTTGTATGAGGGATGTTTTCTCTTTTCGTAACTCCTTTTTTATTTATTCCATAAGCACCAGAAATTTGATATATCCAAAGTGTCAAGCACCTTTATCCGCTGATAAGTTACCTCCAGCAAAGCAGGTTCAAGTATCTCTCCGATATATTTTTGGCAAAAAGATTCCGTAGCCAACATTAGAATCATTATAACAACAATAAGACCTCTCATATTTATTCGTGATAGTCAGTTTCAAGATAGTCATCAGTTCCGGTGTAGTTAGCATTTGCATTCAACTTCACCTTACCTCCTGACATTGCACTTATCTGTGCCGAACGATTGCGTCGACCATGGTCTCTCATTTTGAGATATGATTTTCTTTTAGTTTTGTAGAGTGCATCCTCGTCAATAAGAACTGGTTTAAAAGATTCATTGCATTCCTGCAAACCTGTTATAATGAAACCATATTCTCCATCTTCTGTGTCTGCCTTCATTATCAAGCCTGGAAGTCCGCAAAGTTGCCATGGACCATCCTGCACGGGGATTTCCGGAGCAAACCAAGCTTTCCATTTTCTTCCGTGGTAGTCAGCGGTTGCGAGGTTGCATTCATAATCAAGAACAATAGCAGTAGAATCGCACAGTTCCCATTGAAAATCGTTCATGTCTACTTCATATTGATACCTGTCTGCTCCATTTGAATTCCAGACTGTAATAGTATGTTTCTGAAAATCCTTTTCATTCTTATATCGGCTTTTCGCCATAAGACCTTTCTCCTCCATAATGGCAAATGCGTCCTTTCCGGACTCCATAAATTCGTGCAATGCATCCGACAAAGCTTGCTCACGAATGGCTTTCCCTGTTGGATCATTATCCAACGAGTCAACGTAGAAAGTTTGCGGATCATAATAATAAGAGGCGCTATTCCCTATTTGGAGGATATATTTATATTCGGTTGTCTTCTGTTCTTTTTCAGCATCATCTTTATTATCCCTTGATTTATGCCATTCAGTGAATTGCGCTTTGAGGAAAGCGTTAGGTCTTTCTTCCGAATAGGAAGAGAAAGATAACGATACCAAGATCAAGATTGTCGTGATAAGCAGCTTCATATATCAATTTTTATAAGATGTTATTTAGGTCACAAAGAAATAACTAAAAATTTAATTATACAACTGTTTAATTAGTTGTTTTTTTTTAAGTTTTGCGCTTTCAGGCAGAAGTAAGAATCAGCCAGTGATTACATTTAATCTGTTTCAATCAAGTCGAATCCTTCCGGCAGTCGTTATCACACTCATATCGAAGAATATTATTTGTGGAATCTTCTTCATTGTCTTTTGTGGAATTTTAGTTTTATATTTGGAAAGCAAAGATAAGCAAAAATAATGGAATGCAGCAAGAAAACTTGCGTAAAACTTCTTTTGGAGGGTCATTTCTTTACATATGTTGATGTTTTTTGGTCCACGTCCTTTGGAATCTCACGCTGGGAGCGGTGGGGTGGTGGGGGCGCAGGGGAAACCTTGGCTAATTTCTTTATATTATAACGTATATTATAATTTGATTATTTCACGATAATGGATAATATTTTTGCAGGATTAAAGTATTCTTTTGGATATTAATGTCATATAGTGATAATAATTCATAGAAAAGATTAATAAACGGTGTTGTAATAGTGCTTTTTTAGTACAGCCCCTCCGGGGCTGTAGTGAGGTGAAATAGTTAAACCCTCGGTTGCACCGAGGGTTTACAAGATTTTTAGCCCTACGGGCTATGTGGGTAAAGTCATTTCTTTAGGGTGGCGTAGAGGGCGTTGAAGATGGCGGCAAGGAGATCTATGTCGCACCCCTTTATGGTGAAGACGCCAAGGAAACATCGTCCTATATAGCAGTCGGAAAACATGTAGCGGATGATGTCTGCCGGCAGGTCGGTCTTGATTTCTCCGACCGAGATTGCATGCTCGATGACCGTCTGCCATACCCTCAGCTGGTCTTCATACCATTTGCCGGTATAGATCTTGAAATCCTTATAGTAGGTGATAGCTGAGCTCTCTATTCTGAAGAGGGCCTCATTCAGATTGTCTATACCCATGGCGGCAAACTTCTCCCTCTCCCGTTTGAGAGTCTCAAGATAATAGGTATAGAAAGAGCAAAGTGAAAGACGATAAGCCTCCGGAACGGCATTGACAGAAGACATATCGAAGATATAGGTGGATATCACTTCCTTAAACAAGCCTTCCTTATTCTTGAAATAATATACCATTGAGCCCCGGCTGATGCCTATTTCCTTCTCCATCAGACTGAATGAAACCTGCTCATACGGCCTCGTGGCGAAGAGGCGGAAGGCATCATCTAATATTTTCTTTCTGCTTATTTCTCCTTTACCCATATTTTAGCGCTTTACACTTGCAAAATTAATAAAAATAATTTATTAATCCTAATTGTCAGGTGGGAGACCACACGGTGGAGGCGAGGACGCCGGCTGGGAAGCCGGGGCTCCATAATTAGACGGGGTCGAGGCCGCGGCGGCGCCATTCGGGGAGGGCGTTGTAGTCACGGACTATTGTGTTGGCGAGATTGACAGCCTTGGAGATATGGTCGCAAATGTTTTTCTCGCCTATCAGATGCACGATGTCGGACTTTACGAGAGCCGCCTGCACTCCAGGCTGCACGCCTGACAATACTATCTGTATGCCTTCTTTCTGCGAAGACTTAATCAGTGTCTCAAGGTTGTGTATACCTGTGGAGTCTATGAATGGCACCTTTCTCATGCGGATAATACGGACAAGAGGTTTGTCTTGCATCGTAGAGCGCATCATCTCATCAAACTTGGTGGCGATACCGAAGAAGAAGGGGCCGTCAATCTCATATACAGAGACACCTTTCTCCACATGGAGCACTTCATGGGAGTGCATCTCGGTGCCTTCTGCAACGTCGAGTTGCTTGCTATATACCTTGATTTCCGCATTCTCAGTGACGCGGCGCAGGAAGAGCACCATAGCAAGCAGCAGACCTATCTCAATAGCGATTGTAAGGTCGAAGACAATAGTAAGAATCATTGTGACGAGCAACACCGAGAAGTCTCCCTTAGGATTGTGGGAAATAGCCTTGACAGTACGCCAGCCACTCATGTTGTAGGCCACCACCATCAGCACTGCCGCAAGGCAACTCATGGGCACAAGATTGATAAGAGGCATGAAGAAGAGATAGATGAGGAGCAATACCACTGAGTGAATCATACCCGCAAGCGGTGTGCGGCCACCGTTGGTAATATTGGTCATAGTGCGTGCAATAGCGCCAGTGACCGGTATACCGCCAAACAGAGGCACCACGATATTGGCTATACCCTGGCCGAAAAGTTCGGTGTTGGAGTTGGTGCGGGAGCCCGTGATACCATCGGCCACCGTAGCGGAGAGCAGCGACTCGATCGCACCCAGCATAGCGATGGTGAATGCCGATGGGAGGAGAGCATTGATGGTGGCCATATTGATTGTGAAACCGTGTGGCATCGGGATATCCGACTTCATATCTCCGAATCGGTCGCCGATGGTCTCAACATGGAAACCAGGCACAAGCATTCCGAGAAGCCAGCAACCAGCCGTCACGAGAATGATTGCTATTAGAGCACCCGGAAGTTTCTTAGACAGGAATGGTACGAGAGTTATAATCAGGAGCGACACGATGCCCACAATCATAGTGACCCAATCCACTTTTGAGACATTGGATAGAAGCACTCCCCATTTCGTGATGAAGTCGCCCGGAAGGTCACGTAGTCCCATGCCGAAGAAATCGTTGATCTGAGTCGAGAAGATAGTTATGGCGATACCAGCGGTGAAGCCTACTACAATCGGATAGGGAATGAACTTGATGACCGTGCCGAGACGGAAAAGTCCCATAAGGACAAGAATCAGACCTGCCATGACGGTCGCAATGGCAAGGCCGGTGAGGCCAAACTGCTGGATAATGCTGTAGACAATCACGATGAAAGCACCTGTCGGGCCTCCAATCTGGACCGAGTTGCCGCCAAGAGCGGAGACAATAAAACCGCCGATGATAGCGGTGATAAGGCCGATGGAGGGAGAGACACCGGAGGCTATCGCGAAAGCGATGGCAAGAGGGAGAGCAACAATACCGACGACAATACCTGCGATGAGGTCGGATTTGAAACGGGCCATGTCATAGCCTTTCCACATCGAGAATGCCTTCGGGTGGAAATCAATCATTTTCAAAAAATCTGAATCCATAATCTTTTATATACCTGTAGAATCTGTATTTGGGTCACAAAGCGCCTCTCCGAGGCTACTGTGCTTCTATTTCTACCCCAGGCTTAAGCCTGGGGTTTCGTCACGATATCAGCTCTCCGAGCTGAGGGGTAGGCTTTATTTGAGGTGGGAGGCGTATTCGAAGATGCGGTCGAAGATGTGGCGGTCGAGGTCGGTCAAGGAGCGGCCTCGGCGAGCCATGACTCGCTCAGCAACTGTGAGGAACTTCTTGACAGGAACATCGACAAAGCCTCCGTTAGCACTTCCTTCCTGGAAACTTGGGACAAAAACACGAGGGAAACCAGCTCCATAGATGTTGACGCCTACGCCGATGACCGTAGCTGTGTTGAGCATGACATTGACTCCGAGTTTTGAGTGGTCGCCGATGATGGGGCCACAAAACTGCAGGTCGGTACGAGCAAAAGAGTGAAGGCGATAGTTCCAGAGGCGAATCTTGGAATAGTCGTTCTTTAGGTTGGAGCAATTCACACCAGCTCCGATGTTGCACCACTCCCCTACCACGGCATTTCCGAGATAACCATCGTGAGCTTTATTTGAATATCCGAAGATGACCGAATTGTCGACCTCTCCACCTACCTTCACGTATGGGCCGAATGTAGAGCCGCCATAAAGTTTTGCTCCCATACGGGCTTTGGCATGCTCGCAGAAAGCGATCGGACCGCGAACGCAACAACCCTCCATCACGGAGGCATCGCGTCCGATATATACGGGTCCCTCCTTGAGATTGAACATAGCGCCTTCCACTTCTGCGCCTTCCTCCAGGAAAATCATCGGGTTACCATCCTTGTCGGTGAGGTCGCCGATGACGCGATTGGTATCAGAAAGTGGTTGCGACTTACGGTCGGCCGTGATACGGCGGAAATCCTCCACCAACACCTGCGGATTCATGATAAAGACATCATAGACGTTGTGAAGTCGACGCATATCCTCTTGGAACACATCATCAAACTTACGATCTTCAAGGTCTTTCTGACCTCCACGGAAGGCGATAGTATAGTCTTCCCAGAGGATAGCCTGTCCCTTTTTAAGCGACACGATGCGGGCAGCCATATCCACGTCGGGCACGACAGCACCGGAGACGAATAGCATTTCCTCATTTACATCGTCGGGTTGGCCGAAACGTTCACGGAGATACTCAACGGGGAGAGCATGAATTTCAGCATCCGGAAGGAAAGTCTCCCATTTCTCGCGGATGGTGGTTATGCCCACGCGGAAGTCGCAGATTGGGCGAGTGAAGGAGAGAGGGAGGAGATCGTAGTGATCATCCTTGTGGTCGAAGAGAACGATTTTCATTTTTTATAGCTAATTCCTATTAAGTTGCAAAATTAGTTAAAAAAAATGAAATTTGCAAATCGTAGGGGATTCTCCAGAGTCTTCTCCAGAGTCTTCGAAAATGTTAGGGATAGACGGCACGGCGGAGGCGCGACGTCTCCGGTCCTAGGCTATGCAGTTATTTTTTACTTTTGAACTTATGGGGGAGTTAAGTGTTATACTTATGAAAGGATGAGATACCTGAAGAACTCAATTTGTAAGCAAAGTGGCTGCTATAGTCCCCAAAGGCGCGAGGTCTTTCAGAAGATTAGGCAGTGATAATAGAAATCCTTATGGCGCCGAAGTCTATTTTTTAGACTTCGGCGAATTTTTTTTTCTTTTGTAGGGGGAAGTTAGAGGGTGTCGACTCGAGGCGGTTAAAAACCGCCTTCCCATTCACTATGCATCTGGAAAAGCCCATTCTTTAGAAGGGATAACCTAGGGCGAGGTGGAAGGCGAAAGCGTCTTTGAAGCGGACGTTGAAGTAGTGGGGTGTGCCGTTGCTGTAGGGTGTGTGAAGACCGTAGCCTACGTCAAGCCGGATTACCATCATGCCGAGGTCGTAGCGGAGGCCAGCCCCCGTACCGAGAGCAATGTCCTTCAAGAAGGTCTTGCCTTGCAACTGTCCGCCAGGACGCAGAGGGTCATTCTTCAAAAGCCAGATATTGCCGGCATCGATGAAGGCCGCACCATGCAAGGCACCCATAATCGGGAAACGATATTCAGAATTCACCTCAAACTTAAATGTACCGGTCTGGTCGAAATATCCGTTGACGAGGTCTTTCGGAGCCCGATAGCTACCAGGGCCGATTGAACGGACCGTGAATGCGCGAATCGAGTTGGCTCCTCCAATGTAGAACTGCTCGGAATATGGCACTTCCTTTGCATTGCCATAGGCATGGGCCGCCCCAAGCAGCACTCGCGAGACTATCCATTGGTCTTGCTTCGGGAAGAGACGATGATTCCAGACAAGCTGAACCTGGCCCTTGACAAACTGAGAGAACGGGATTCCGAAAAGCTTCTTGACACCCTTCACCTTGCAAAGGTCATATATCGCATCAAAAATATTGCCGGCCTCTGTGAATGAAGCAGTGAAAGTAATCCCGTTATTCTGTTCGCGCTCCAGCCATTTGTCGTAGGTGTAGGTATAGCTCAGCTGCGGGATGAATCGGCTTTCAAAACTGAGGGCCACTGCAGGATTCATCGCCATCACAGAATCAAATTCGTGAGTCGTGCGGATAAGTTTATTATAGGTAAGCTTGAAGGGCGTGAATGAATTCATCGCATGGCGTGTAGCCCGCCACTCATAAGTGATGCCCATATTGTACTCAGCCATCATGAAGTATTTCGGTCTGTTGAGCACCGACCCTCCAAGCGAGATAGTGGTCCAGTTAAGGTCGCGCTTAGAGCGAGGGATAAACTTTGGCGCCAACAGACGGGGGAAAGCCAAAGAAGTCTGCAGACCAAAATCGTATGAATTGAATACCGACGACTTATTGCGTCCAGTCTGCCACTCATAGTCGGCATTGAGAGACACACTTAGTTTTTCGGCACCTCCGAAGATATTGTTGTGGGTGAATGATGCCACGAGTCCAGGTCCGATATATGAATTCGACTTAGAGCTTGCATTGACTTCGATGGTAGCCTCCATGGGTCGGTCGTAGCGGCAGGTAATATAGACGTCCATCAAGGGATTCTTGGCCGACGAGTCAGCAAGCATCGGTTGAATCTGGATATTTGAGAAGATGCCGAGGCGGGACAGACGGGTCTGCGTACGGTCCATATCCCTTACGGAGAAGACCTTCCCCTCACGGAAAGTGATGCATTCCGGGATAAGACCTTTTCTGACGTGCTGCGGGCGCATGATGATAAGCTCTCCCCTATCCGTATCGATTGTATCCGGACGACCGGGACCATATGTTTCATTACGCTGAAGAAGCGTAACTATATTGCGGGTACGGTATTTGCGTAGAGCGATATCGGGCATATTGTCGGCAAAGTTCAGCCGCATCGCCACCGCATGGGGAGTCAAGAAAGTATCTGCGAGAAACTCAAGATACTCCGGACGGAAATAGTAATAACCACGGTTGCGCAGATTGTTTGCGATATCCACACGCAGGGCAGAAAGGGAATCGACACAGAAGACGGCTCCTTTCTGGAACCATGCGCTTTTCTTAGCTATCGAGTCGATGAAGGTCTTGATGCCATCTGCCGGAAGATTGAAATACTCAATGGTATCAATTCGGTAAGGAGCAGAGACATCGAATGTGTAGGCCATCTTTGCCTTCTTCGGATTTTTCTTGTCAGGTACTTCCACATAAGATGCGGTAGAGCCAAAATATCCATTGTCAGCAAGGATATTCTCCACCATCTTCATGCGCATGTCGGCGCGAACATCTGTGATGAGCACCGGTTGCTTGACAAATTTTCTATATGCCCATCCGTAGAGTCCCTTTGCAGAATCATTCCAATTATTGTAGACCCATAATCCTATGGGGAATGGATCCCTCTTATATGGAGAAAGGAGGGGCCACGGATTGTTTGGCTTTACGTTGACAGCCTGTGTCAGCTCAGAGACAAGGGCAGCCGGAAGTTTGTCGTCGCCCGTAGGATTGATCTTTACAGTCATGCCATTATAAAGCGTCTCATCCTCACCGAGACGGCGTGTAGTGCTGCAGGCAGCTGCGAGCACGAGAAGGATGGTCAGTGCGGCCAGTGACACCGACCCTCTTCGGAGAGGATATCTTTTAAGATTATTTCGCATCTTCATCTTCCTTTCTTTGAATAGCCTTAATAGAGTCAGCAGGAGCAGAGAGAGCCTTGTGGATATCGATAAGGGAATCAACAGTTTCCTGTGTATTATCAGCGGGTGATTCCTGCTTCTTTTTCTTCCATAGTTTGCTGAGACCGAAATGGGTGATTTCGGAGAAGTAAGCAAGACGGCGGCGCAGGTTAAGACCGACACCAGTCTCCGTGATCTCCCCTTCGAGCACGCTCTCAAAACCAGTATGTCGATAGAGCTTCGCATTAAGACTCATATTGTTGGTCTGCTTGAGAATATACTCGAAAGCAATATCACTGATGAGGTTTTGCTCAAAATTCTCGTTTGCCGAGCCATCGGTGTAATTACCACCCACGATAATCTTAAATCGATTGTTGAGCAGTGATTTCGACACCTGATAAGAGTAAGAAGTATTGGTAGATGTATTACCATTTGTACCGGTCTGATACTGGTCAACACCGAGGTTGATATCTACACCCTTGATATTGTTGGCGAGGAACGAATTAAGAGAAGATGTCAGCATACCATAGAGGTTGCTCGTCACGAGATTAGAGTTTACAGACTTCGCATTCTGGCCCGTATAGCTTCCGGTCAGCATAAGACTTATGGCTTGCTGCTGGCGCTGGTCGGCTGTCATCGACTGGAGCTCATTGCTGATGCTCATGTCGTCGTCGGTCGAGAGATCGAACAAGACGGATGGTGCCGAGAGATTGTTGCCAATATTCAGGGTAACGAGGAAATTAACCAGACTTGTGTTTCCGTTCATCTGGATGTTGGCCTTAATATTGTCATAGGCCTGGATATCCAGTTGCGGATTAAGTATATCGCCACCCCACGTGATGTGGCTGTCTTGGTCAAAATTAAATGTCTTGTTGCCAAGTATCGGCATTTTATATCTCACAAAGCCAGTGCCCGTGTATAGCGTGCCATTAAGACGCATATCGCCGAGGTAGTTCTGGAAATAGTTGAGCGTACCCGACGGGTTGCACTGCACCTTTCCGTTAGCGTTGATGGATGGCTGCTCAAGGTTGACCGTCACCTCTGCGCCCTGGGAGATTATAGCCTTCGCTGTGATTCGCATTCCGACTACAGAAGTAATTGAGTCAGCCTTTGCCACCTGGGTTGTGTCGGAGAAATTGACAAATTTCACCACTCCATCAGCGCCCTGGCCTTGACCGAGGGAATTAGACTCCATCACCATATTATAAGTCACATCCGTTGTGGGCAGAACATTGAGCATAGCATTGATATCCATCATCGACATCGGGCCCTTCACCGAGGCATCGAGGTCTACGAAAAGTTTGCCTGTCACGTCTGCGCCGCTGTTGGCTTTTGCTCCCGTAAGCTGGATATTGGAGGCCTTAGCCGAAAGGTCGAACTTCATATCCGACATCTTGGTGGCGTCGACAGTGCCGCGAAGGGTAAGCGGATTCTTATTGACCGCATAGATGTCAAACTCATGGAAATCCAGCACATTGTCGGCCACCGTGATAGGATCGTGGTCGAACATGAATTTAGTCCCAAGCATATTGACAAGCAATCCGACGGAATCGCATGAGATACTTCCGTTTAGTTTCGGGTCGGTGAAAGAACCACTGAGACTCATGTCGCCATTGAGATGGCCAGACACCTTCATGGTTTGTGGCGGCAAGAACGGATTGGCGATTGCAAGCGGGAATTCAGTCAAGATAAGCTTGAGGCGCTCAGCCACCATTCCTGCAGAAGGATTGACAGAATCGGGGGCGAGGATAAACTGCACAGCCGCAGCCTCTTTGCCATCGATCAGCATACCGATTTTTCCGGCACTCTTACCTTTATTGCCCATTCCTGCAGCAAGGTTGAAGTCGAAATCGCCTACGCGCTTGCGGTCGTAGTAGAAATCATTTATATCGAGCGTACCCTTGCCTACAAGAGCCTTTCCGGTATATCGCACGTTGATATCTGAATTGACACTCGCTTGAATTGGCGGCGGATTGAGCATCATATGAGTGAAATCAGCCACCTGGATATTCTTCAGGTTGAGATGCAGATTGTCGAGCCCCTGCTCATTTTTCTCAGTGCGCAGAAGGATGCTGCTCTTGTCGCTGCTGGCCATGAGATTAGCATTGAGTTTTAGCGACTTCAGATTGACATCAATATAGTTGTCGAGGTTGAAATTCCAAGGGAGATATGCTATGGTTGCCTTAAGAGGAGTGAATCGAAGCGACACAATGGAGTCTGCGACAGAGGCTGTGAAACCGAGGCGATAGCCCATCTTATCCTTTATATTATGCTGCACGAGATAGGCCGACAGACGATTTTCACCAATATATCCACTCATGCGCACCTTGGCAAACTCATCGAAAGTGCCTGGACGATTGCCAAGATGCACCACATAGTCGAGCAGATTGCCACGAGAGTTGAGGTCGATCGTAATTGTATCGAGTGTCATTGAGCTCGTACGGAGTGTATTCAGCACCACGTCGCCGTTGATGATGGAGTCTTTTGAAAGATTCATCGTAAGGTTGCCGATAGCCATGCCGGAAGGAGAAAGGAACTGGCTTACGATGCCGTTGCCTTCCACGTCAGCCTTGAGAGTGAAGGGAGGAAGATTGGCCTCGAGCTTCTCCACGTCGAGACGGCGGTCTGCTATTGCCTTCGGTATCATCGCCGCCACTTCTGAGAAGCGGTCGATAAGTGGACTCAAGCCGACAGACGAGAGGAACTCCACATCGGCCCCACGGGCACCGAGCACGCAGTGCACGTCATTAGCTGTAGAGACAAACTTCACATCCACCCCATCAGGGATATTGATATCTTGGTCGGGAAGATGCCAGTCGATAGCAGAGGCATCAAGATCTACGTTGTAGAGCCAAGTATGTGGAGAGGCAGTGCCGCTGATATGAATGTTGGCACCACCGGCATTTTTGGTTTCTGAAAGGCCGAGAGCCATAAGGTCGACATTGTGGATGTCGGCCGTGATGTCGGCTTGGTACAGATTGTCGGAGATACGTCCGCTGCCATTGATATCGAATGAGAGGACAGGGTTGGGCGACTTGGCACGAAGAGTGAAATCCTCGTTGGCAAGGGTAGCCAATAGTGTGATGTCCTTTATCGAATGACCATTGTAGACTGCGCTTGCAAGGTCAAGGCGCACGTCGGTGTGGGCACCACGTTTTTCAGGATTGAAGCCAGCACCATTAGCTGAGAGAGTCGCTGTCACCGTACCGATGGTCTTGTCGCCGAGGAAAGCCCCGACGTTGAGTGAATGCACGGAAGCTTTCACGTCGTAGCGCTCCGAGTTCATACCCACGTGGCCGTCTGCGGCGAGATTGCCGTGAGGAGTGGTCAGTTTGAAGTCAGCCGCATAGTTCTCATGGTTGGCTGAGGCAGTTCCTTTTATATTAAGAGTCGGGATATTGATTCCGTTGAGGTCGACAAATTTCTTGACAATCTCAGGACGGCTGAGCTCACCCTCGAAGTTAAGGTCAGCTACGAGCTGCTTGAAATCAAGAGCATTCTTTGCCTTGCCTGTGGCACGCAGGGAGAGAGTGCCCGGAAGAGCCACGTCAAACTGCTCGATGTCGGCGTCGCCCAACTGTCCATTGGCCTTTACTTTGGCATTAAGAGGAGTGGTCGGGGGGACAGCTGAGGTATATGTGGCGAGATCCGGCATAAAATTATTGATGTCGGTCATGCCGAGACTCGCGTCGATATCCACGTCAAGCAGGGCTGAGGGCTCGAAAGCGAGCAGAGCGTTGGGCAGTGCAGCTGTAGCCTGCACCTGCGAGAAGGGGGTTCGGATGTTGAAATCACGAAGATTCATTCCTGTGGAATCCATTGAGAAGACACCAGTGCCCTCCGTAATAGTGAGGCCGCATTGCTCCATGCCACGTAGGGATGTGATAGGAAGCTTGAGAGTCGTAGCTTGGTTATAGAAATCTTTCAGTTCGATATCGAGTGCGGAAACACGGATATCGTTGGTGTCGAATCCTTTCACCACGGGACTCCCCTCCACTGCGTAGCGTGCGTTGAAATCAGAAAGGGCGATGCGGTCAACCACGATGGTAGTTGGCTCTGAAGGAGCGGCAGTGGTATCGGGGGCTGGAGCTGGGTGCGTCTTCACATATTCGAGAGAGGGGGCCAACATCAGGGCATCGCCGTGAGCAGCCGAGACATCTGTCATGCGGATGGTCATGGTCCTGAGGTCAATAACACCGTCATCGACAGATAGATTCTTGGCTCGGAAGCGGAGTGTGTCGATGGTCGGGAGCATCGTCATCGTGAAGAGCATATTGTCGATGGCGAGTTTTTTAGCAGTAATATAAAAAGGTGTGGATGTAGTGTCTTTTGGAGTTGAAGTCTGTTTCCATACGTCCATTGAGAGGAATACATCGCCGTCGCTGAGTTTAGCCTCGTTGAGGGAGATTGTGCTGGTCTTCATATTTGCCCACGACTTGTCGTCGACCTCGAGAAGGCCGGCTCTTATCTTCATAAGCATTGAGGAGTCTGGGGATAGCATACGGTAGTAGCCATCGCGTAGAAGCAGGCGGTTGATTTGGAAATCGAGGCCGAGGAGCGGACGCAGTTTGACGTCGACGAGAGCCTCGCGTGCCATGACCATGGTGTCGCCAGATGCTTCGATAACACTCACTCCCGAGAGGGAGAGATCGACGGGAAACTTCAATCTTAGTTTTTCGACACCGATTTTCATGCCGGTCTTGTCGGCAACAATCTTGGTAGCTGTCTTGACAGCAAAGTCCTGGACGGGCGGGATATAGAGCAGCACAGGGATGAGCAATACAACAACAAGAATGCATCCGAGTACCTTTAGAGGGATTCGGATCCAGGGGCTTGAGATAAGATGCTTTTTGGTCTTCTTCTCAGGTGCCGGAACGTTTTCAGTCGGTTGCGACTGCGCGTCTATATTTGGATTTTCTTTTTCTTGCATGTAGATATAGTCTATATTCAATGTAACAATCGTCATGTTTGTTAGTTTAAAGAAAATGAACTAAAATTAACTTACGCCTACAGCGAAGGGTGAACGACCAAGAGTCAAGA
>VIDP01040956.1_pt1 | contig 14255 bp, 11 predicted proteins | sample 5025131 | NCBI WGS metagenome assembly VIDP01 (sample SAMN11853144, study PRJNA449069) | gut metagenome | isolation source: stool from male vole | host: Microtus ochrogaster | place: USA:Florida | collected 2017
ACTTACATAGACGAAGCAATATCAGGCACAACGGACAACCGTCCAGACTTTCAGCGTATGATTAAAGACAGCGCAAAGAAAGCGTTTGAATTTGTATTAGTCTATAAGCTCGATAGGTTCAGCCGTGATAAATTTGCCGCTACAATGTACAAGCACACATTAAAGCAGAACGGCGTAAAAGTTTTGTCAGCTATGGAAAACATACCCGATACGCCCGAAGGCATTATACTTGAAAGTTTACTTGAAGGTATGAACCAATACTATTCCGCAGAGCTTTCGCAAAAGGTTAAGCGTGGTATGCGTGAAACCCGATTAAAAGGCTTATATCAAGGCGGTGGCGTTCCTTACGGTTATAAGGTTGACGGACGAAAAGTTGTCATTGACGAAGAAAGAGCCGAAAATGTGCGGTTTATGTATTCCGAATTTTCAAAAGGCGTTTATGTGAAGGACATAATTAGAGCGTTGACATTGAACGGAAAAACATATAAAGGCAAGCCGTTTGCTATGAATACCGTTTACAACACCTTGAAAAACGAAAAATATTTAGGTGTATATAAGCACGGCGAAGAAATCGTTGACAATATGTATCCGCAAATCGTTCCCGAAGAAACCTTTTACAAAGTACGCAGCATATTAGCGCAAAATAAACACGGTAAACGCAGTATAGAAGTTAAATATTTGTTAAAAGGAAAATTGCGTTGCGGTTATTGCGGACAAAACCTTATAGGCGAGAGCGGCACAGGCAGAAACGGTGAAAGACGGTATTATTATAAATGCCGTGGTCGGAAAGTAAATATCACCCCTTGCGAAAAAACGATATTGCCAAAAGATTTACTTGAAAACCTTGTAATTGATTTTACTGTTAAAGAATTGAGTAAACCGCAGAATTTGCAAGCCGCAATTAAAGGAATACTTGCATTACAAGAAAGCAGAACGAAAGTAAACACAGCGTTAAATTCGTTACTGAAAGAAAAGCGAGAAATTGAAACCGCCATTGATAACACAATGAAAGCCATAGCGCAAGGCGTTATAACCAAGAGTACGGCGCAATACTTAAAGCAGTACGAAGAACGCCAAGAAGAATTAGAACGGCTGATTTTAATAGAACAAAGCAAAACGGTAATTAAAATAACCGAAAAAGAAATAAGAGAATTTTACGAGCAAGCATTGAAATTAGAGCCGCAAATGCTTATAAACTATCTGATAAAGGAAATAAAACTTTATAACGACCATATAGAAATTTACTATAACAGCCCTATAAAAATAAGTCCCGATGACGATAATAATCGGGGCTTTTCTTTTTACTCTAAAACCGTAAGATTTATGAACGAAAGCATTATAATTACTTTATTTGTAACCTAATACAAAACAGTAACGGCATTTATTCCACGGTGCTATTGTCGTACCGAAGGCTTCGCCTTACTGAAACTTTTCTTGCGGTGTGTTTGTAGGCAAATAAGGGCGAAACACAGCAACCCGACTGATAGACAGTCGGGTTTTGGTTTGCCTTTGGCGCACGAGCCTAACACACCGCAATTTCAGTAAACCTACGGTTTCGGTACGACAATAGCCTTTCGCGGCATAAAAGCCGTTTAATAAGCTAATAAGGCGGTTTAAAGACATTTTGAGTAAAGAAAAAGGAAACTAAACTTACCATTATGAAATGGTTCGGTTTAGTTTCCAAGTGGTGACCCCTACGGGAATCGAACCCATGTTACCACCGTGAAAGGGTGATGTCTTAACCGCTTGACCAAGGGGCCGGTCAAATGCCGTAAAGCGCTTGCGCGCCGCAGGCTGATATGTAAATACGCGTTACGCGGTATTATTTTTGGTAGCGACGGGTGGATTCGAACCGCCGACCTGCCGGGTATGAACCGGCCGCTATAGACCAACTAAGCTACGTCGCCATATTGAAACGTATATCTACATCGCAATACTGCGTCAAACTTCGCAATTTTTTCAGTTACGTACTTCTGTGTACGCGCCTTCGAAAATTTCTCGTTTTTCTTGTCTTGCTCGTATCTCTGCGTTTCAGAAAATTTTTGGTTGCGGGGGCGGGATTCGAACCTCGCGACCTCCGGGTTATGAGCCCGACGAGCTACCTGGCTGCTCTACCCCGCGATATCTGCCCTCTTGCAAAGGCTTTATTATTCTATTAGATTATTAAACTTTTGTCAACTGTTTTTGGGGTGTAGAAAAAATATTTATTTTGCCGCTTGCTGTTGCAAAGCCCGCTTTCGTTATGTTATAATTTAACTATGAAAGACCTTGCGGCTTATCGTGGTTTGAAAATATGCGTCGCTTTGTCGGGCGGAAGAGATTCGGTCGCGCTGACGCACTATATTTATTCTCGCGCCGGAGAGTTCGGAATAACCCTTACGGCAATGAATTGCGACCACGCTATCCGCGGCGAGGCTTCTGCGCGCGACAGCGCCTTCGTAAAAGAGTGGTGCGCGTCCTTGAATATTCCGCTCTATTCGTTTAAGCGCGAAAGGGTGGAGGACGACGGCGAAAACTCCGCGAGGCAGTGGCGCCTCGGCTGTTACCGCGAAGCGTTAAATATGAGCGGCGCGGACGTTATAGCTACGGCGCATCATCTCAACGACAACGCCGAAACCGTGCTTTTTAATCTTGCGCGCGGCAGCGGACTTTCGGGACTTACCGGCATTTGCGACGTTGAAATTGACGGACTGAAAATTATCAGACCGCTTATCGACTGTACTCGCGAAGAAATCGACAAGTATATAAAGGAAAACAAACTGTCCTTTACCGAGGACGAGACCAACGCAAGCGGGCGTTACACGCGCAATAAAATACGCCGCAGCGTCCTGCCCGAACTTGAAAAAGCCGTTCCTCACGCGGCGGAGGCAATCTACCGTTTTTCGCGGCTTGCGGCGGAGGACGAGCAGTTTTTTGAAAAGCTGATAAAAGAACGCGGGCTGGTGGAAGTTTTGCCGTCCGGAGTGAAAATAAATTACTGCGAAGAAAAGCCGCTGTTTAAACGCGCTGCGGTGGACGCGGTCAGCCGCATTTTCAAAAGAAAGGACTACACGGCGCAGCACGCTGAAAATCTTTACTCTCTGCAGTTTGCCGCAACAGGCAAGGCGTTCGAGTTTTTAGGGCTTGTAGCGCGAAAGGAAGAGGGCTGCATAACTCTTGAAGAAAACGCCGCGTTTGATAGCGTAGAAATTCCTTTTTACGATTACAAAGACAAGTCCTTTTGCGGCGCGCATCTGGAAATATCCGAAACTGCGGAAGGCAAATGCTTAAAATTCGACTCTGACAAAATTCCGCAGTCAGCCGTTATCCGCTTTATGAAAACGGGCGACAGATTCCGTAAATTCGGCGGCGGTTCTAAAAGTCTGGGCGACTATTTTACCGATAAAAAAATTCCCGTGCGCTTAAGAAAAAAAATTCCGCTGATTGCCGACGGTAACGAAGTCCTGGCGGTTTGCGGAGTGGAAATTTCGGACGGGATAAAGATAACGGAAGAAACACAAAAAATTTGTTATCTTATTTGCGACGGTTTGCTGTAAGTAAGATAAGGAGGACAAAATGAACGACATTGCAGGAAGAGAGGAAAAGTTTAAAACGCTGCTTATGCGCAAGCTTTCCCCCGATAAGCGGCTCAACGTGACCTGCCCCGACTTCAAGTATCCCGCGCCCCTTTTCGTGTACGTTAAAAGCGTAAAGACCGACAAGACCATAGCGGTGCGGCTTGACGGCGTGGATAAGACGGTAAGGTTCTGGGACTACGTCGACGACGACTATTCCGAAGAGGACGGCGTGTGGGACGAAATGAGCGACGAGGGGCTTGACCGCTTCGTTAAAAAGCTTTACGCCGTAATGGAAAAAGCCGTGGACGTGGAATTTTACTCTGCCGACGGCGATTGCGAAGATTACTGGTCTGGCGTCGAGAGCGGCGAAATTAACGCCGAAAACGCGCGTATGGCGGTAAAATCGCACGGCAGGGGTATAAACTTTCTGCTTGCCAGATACAGCAACTTTTTCGGCGATAAGCAATACGTTTTTAACAGGGCTTTCGTTGAAGTAAAAAGATAAATACGGCTTTACGCCGCAAAAATAATTTACGAAGGAGAATGGTATGCACAAGGATTGCGAACGCATAATGCTGACCGAAGAACAGTTACGCTCGCGCGTAAAGGAAGTGGCTTTGCAGGTGGACGAGGCTTATAAAGACAAATGTCCGCTGGTAGTCGGAATTTTGAAGGGAAGTATAATTTTCTACGCCGACTTTATCCGTTTTTTATCGATGCCGGTGGAGCTTGATTTTATGGCGGTTTCGTCGTACGGCTCGGGCGCGGTTTCGTCGGGTAATCTGAAAATAAAGAAGGACCTTGACAGGGACGTTAAGGGTAGGGACGTAATTATAGTCGAAGATATAATCGACAGCGGCTTCACGCTCGCTTGCCTCAAAGATCTGCTATTAAAGCGCGGTGCGGCGTCAGTTTGTATAGTCACTCTTTTGGACAAGTTTGAAAGGCGCGAATACGATATAAAACCCGATTACAACTGCTTTGTAATAGAAAACGAGTTCGTGGTCGGCTACGGGCTTGATTACGACGAGCAGTACCGTCATCTTCCTTACATAGGAATTTTAAAGAGAAGCGTATACGAAAAATAGTTGTCCTTTCCGCGCTCCCACCGAAATTTTTACGTTATGCGGTGAAAAGGCTTGAAAGCTTTAAAATTGTGTGATATAATACCCTTACCACATTATCTTTAATCTTTCGCCCGTAACGCGGGCTTGCGCAGAGGTGATTAACGTTCGGCAACGTTTATCTCTTTCTCTATATATTTGCTCTGCGCGGATAAAATTAGATGGTGTGGTAACCTGAAAGAGATAGCTTGCAAGGCGCGTCGAAAGGCGCGTCTTTAATTTTGCCCTTTGCATAAAACGCAGAAAAATTGCAAATGCTTTTGTTAAGGAGAAAATTATATGGTAATTGCAAACATAATTTCTTACATTCTTGTGCTTGCCGGCGCCCTGAACTGGGGGCTTTACGGTATGTTCGGATTTAACCTCGTAGGCTGGATTTTCCAGGGGCCGCGTTCGGTCGGCTCGATTATCATCTACGTGCTTATAACTCTGGCTGCGGTATGGCTTATCATTTCGCCCATAATTTCGGGCAACGGTTTAAGACTCAACGTCAGAAAACACGAGAGCGAAGTTAAATAATTTTAAGGCGTTCCCAAACGGAACGCCTTTTTTTGTGTGTTGCAAAAAAAATTTACTTGTGTTAGAATGTATGCGGATTATGAAAGAATACGGAATTGACGAAAAAGTCCGTCTTTTATCGGGCAGAGATTTCTGGAATACGGCAAAGCTTTGCGGCGCAGACCGCATACGCTTTTCGGACGGTCCGTCGGGACTTCGTATGCAGGGCAAAAAGGGCGACCATCTGGGCATTAACGGCTCGGTCCCCGCAACCTGTTTCCCCGCGCATTCCGCGCTTGCCGCAAGTTGGAATAAAGAGCTTGTACAAAAAGTCGGCGAAAGTATAGGCAGGGAAGCGGCGGCGTACGGCGTCGACGTTATTCTTGCACCCGATCTGAATATTAAAAGCTACCCTTTAAACGGCAGGAATTTCGAGTATTTTTCCGAGGATCCATATCTCAACGGAAAGCTGGGCGCGGCGTATTTAAGCGGCGTTCAGACTACGGGGGTCGGCGGCTGCGTAAAGCACTTTGCCGCAAACAACCGCGAGTTCGGCAGAATGGTCTGCGACTCGGTAGTGGATGAGAGAACGCTACGCGAAATCTATTTAACCGCTTTTGAAATGGCTGTCAAAGAGGCGAAGCCCGCGGCGGTCATGACGGCGTATAACAGATTAAACGGCGTTTACTGCAACGAAAACGGTTGGCTTATAAACGATTTACTTCGCGGAGAGTGGGGCTTTGACGGAATAGTCGTTTCCGACTGGGGCGGCACGCACGACCGCGTCGCCGCAGTTAAAGCCGGCGCGGATATCGAAATGCCGTGTTGCTATTTCTCGAAAGACGAAATAAAAAACGCCGTAAAGCGCGGCGAATTATCCGAAGAGGAAGTGGACGGTTGCGTTAATCGCATAGTCGAATTTTCACACCGCGAAAAACCCGACCGCGGCTTGGATATTTCGGGGCATGGCGAATTTGCCGCAAAATGCGCGGAAGAGTGCGCCGTACTTTTAAAAAACGACGGCTTGCTTCCCTTAAAGCAGGGGCAGAAAATTGCCCTCGTCGGCGAATTTGCGAAAAAGCCGCAGGTTCAGGGCGGCGGCTCGTCGAAGGTCAATCCCAAAGCTACGCAAAGCCTTAAAAGCTGTTTAAAGGGCGTAAAATACGCAAGCGGCGGTGCGAAAGCCGTTCTGCTTGCGAAGAAATCGGACGCGGTTATTTTCTGCGCGGGCTACCGCGGCGAGGATGCGGAGGGCGCGGACAGAGTAAGTTATTCGCTGCCCGAAAAGCAGATAAAACTTCTGGAAAAGCTTAAAAAAGTAAACAAAAATATCGTCGTCGTTCTGTTCTGCGGTTGCGCGGTTAATACGGACTGGGACGAAGAAATTCCCGCGTTGCTTTACGCGGGGCTTGGCGGTCAGGCAAGCTGCCGCGCCGTAGCGGATATTTTGACCGGCAAAGTCAATCCGTCGGGAAAACTTGCCGAAACCTTTTTAAAGAGTTATGAGGCGCAGCCGCAGAACCCTTATTCGGCGGTATACGAAGAGGGTATGAAAGTGGGCTACCGCAAGGGTGAAAACCAGAAATATACATTCGGCTTCGGACTTTCTTATACGCAGTTCGAATACTCTAATTTGAGGGTGAACGAAAAGGGCGTAAGCTTTGATATTAAAAATACAGGCGGCGTCTACGGCGGCGAGGCGGCGCAGCTTTATATCCGTTTCCCAGAAAACGCAAACGCGCCTTTTCTGCAGCTGAAAGGCTTTGACAAAGTCTTTTTAGAGCCCGGTGAAAGCTGCAAAATATTTATTCCGTTCGACGAATATTCATTCCGCAGCTTTGACGCCGGAAACAATAAGTGGGTTGAAGTTTCGGGCGGGTACGAAATTTATATAGGCGCGTCGTCAGCTGATTTGCGGCTTAAATGCGCGTTACGGAGAGAGGGCGCAAGCCGTGTTTCCGCGCCCGATACCCTGTGCCTTATGCCAACAAGATACAATATATTAAAGGACGGAAAGGGCAGGGTTATCGCCGCGCCAGAAACCCCTTTTTGCGAGCTTAAAAACGCAAAAGGAATTTGGGGCAGATTTTTCGTCTGGTTCGTCCTTGCGGTAGTCAGAAAAAAGAGGACGATAAGCGGCACTATGGAATATCTGCCTTTGAGAACGCTTGCGCAGTTCGGCGGCTTTGACCAAAGCATTTTGCAGGGAATTACCGAAATTTTCAACGGCAAACTTTTCAAGGGTTTAAAGACAATAATATCAAATAATAAAAAGGATAATTAAAATGTCTGAATGGGTTACAGTCTGGGGCAACGCGACCTCAATCGCCGACCACCGCCCCGAAACTTACGCGCGCGATATAACTTTGCGCTATCCCGTAAAGTGCGCCTTTGCCGGCAATAAGGTAAGGCTGCATTTTTCAAATTTCTGCGGAACGGAAGAAGTCACGTTAAACCAGGTGACAATCGCGCCGGCGGTCAGCGACAGGGAAATTAATTTAAAGGACGCGGCTCTTGTAACCTTTTCGGGCAAAGAGAGCGTGACGATAAAAGCAGGCGAAGAAATTTTTTCGGACGAAATAGATTTCCGCGTAAAACCGTTGGGATACCTTTCGGTAAGTATCTATTTAAAAGATTTTACGCTTATGCGCTCGGCAGTGGTCGTAACGGGACCTTTATCCAAAGGCTTTTATTCGCTGGGCAACTGCGCGCTTAAATCGGTACTGCCGTTAAATAGCACCCGAACGACAAACACCTTTTATTTTCTGACGGGCATAGACCTTTTGACCGACGGTAAAAACCGCTGCGTAATATGCTACGGCGATTCGATAACTTCGCAGAGCTGGCCGGACTATCTCGCGCAGCTCTGTATGGACGACCCCTACAATAAAACGGCGGTAGTGCGCAGAGCCGCAAGCGGCACGCGCGTCTTACGCGAGTACGACTGCATTACGTACGAAAGCTACGGGCTTTGCGGCAAACGCCGTTTCGAACGCGAAATTTCCACGGTGAGCGGCGCGGACGGCGTAATTATCCAGCAGGGCATAAACGATATTATCCACCCCGTAGGAACTGACGTGAACCCTTTCAGACCCATGTCGGACCTGCCGACGCTCAATGAGCTTGAAGAGGGGTTGAAATACTACTTTGACACGGCGGAAAAGTACGGACTGAAAGTTTACGCGGGAACGCTGCTGCCCATAAAGGGTTGGCGTACCTACGCGCCTTTCAGAGAGGATATGAAAAACGGAATAAATTCGTGGCTAAAAAACTGCGGTTATACCTGCATAGACTTTGAAAGCGCGGTGCGCTCGGAATACGACCCTGCGGCGTTCAGAGAGGGGTACGACAGCGGCGACCATCTGCACCCGTCCGAAGAGGCGTACAGGCATATGGCGCGGCTTGCATTTGAGGCGCTGAACAAGTGAAAGCCGCAATATACGGCGCTGGCGCAATGGGAACCGTTTTAGGCGCGTTTATAACTGCGTCCGGCAGACAGATAGACTTAATCAGCCGCAACGCAGCGCATATCGCCGCGTTGAAGCAAAACGGCGCGCAAATATCGGGCGGCGTAAATTTAACCGTAAAAGTAAACGCGCTTACGCCCGATGAAATTTCGGGAAAATACGGCGTGATTTTTCTTATGACCAAACAGGGCGGAAGTTTGGAATTTTTAAAGGATATTCTCGAAGAGGACGGAGTTGTCTGTACCCTGCAAAACGGTCTTCCCGAAAGCGCGGTTGCGGAGGCTGTCGGCGCAGGCAGGTGTCTCGGCTGCGCGGTAAGCTGGGGCGCAACCCTTATCGGAAGCGGCAAAGCCGAACTTACTTCAAAACCGGATAAAATGACTTTCGCGCTCGGCTCGACGGGCGGCAAAAATCCGAAAACCGAAAGGGTTAAAGACTATCTTGCATGCGTCGGCAAAGTGACGGTTACGGACAATCTCAAAGGCGCGCGGTGGGCAAAACTTGCTATAAACTGCGCATTTTCCTCGCTTTCCGCAATTTGCGGTATTACTTTCGGCGAGGTTGGTAAAAATAAAATTACCCGTATCGCCGCGCTTGAAATCCTGAACGAAGTTTATGCCGTCGCAAAAAAGGCGGGCGTAAAGTTTGAAAAAATTCAGGGACACAGGGCGGACAAGCTGTTTTCGTATAAAAACCGCTTTAAAAAGAAGATAGCGCTTGCCCTGCTTCCGTACGCTATGCGCGGTCATAAAAAACTCGTTTCGGGTATGTATTTCGATTTAAAGGCTGAAAAGCCGTGCGAAATAAATTATATGAACGGCGCGGTTTCGCGCGTTGCAAAAAAGATAGGCGCGGTTTCGCCTTTAAACGACAGATTATGCGCGTTAGCTCACGAAATTGAGCGCGGCGAAAGAAAAATTTGTTTTGAAAACGTCAATCTTGTCCGTTAAACGGTTTGTTACTTTCATCCGTTTATGATATAATAAATTCAATTATATAAGGAATATATAAATATGGAAAATATCTATTATCCGTCGCACGACGGCGTAACCACCATCCACGCATGCTTATGGCTGCCCGAGGGCGAAATAAAGGGCGTGGTGCAGATAATCCACGGAATGGCGGAGTACGCCGAAAGATACGCGCCCTTTGCGGAGTATCTCACGGAGCAGGGTTTTGCCGTTTGTGCCGACGACCATCTTGGTCACGGTCAGTCGGTAAGGTCGCAGGAAGATCTGGGCTACTTCAATAAAAGACGCGATATCAATATCATAATACAGGATATCCGCGCGCTGCAGCTTGCGGTTAAAAAACAGGTTGGAAGCGTTCCTTATTTCATACTGGGACACAGTATGGGTTCGTTCTTCTGCCGTAAATACATTTCGCAGTACGGCGGCGATTTCAACGGCACAATAATTATGGGCAGCGGCTTTATGAGCATGGCGACTTTAAACGCGGCGCTGTTCTTCGTGGGCCTCGACGCGCTTTTCTGCGGCTGGCGTCACAGAAGCAAATTTATAAAGAAGCTTGCGTTCGGCAGCTACAATAAAAGATTTCCGCCCGCGCGAACTCAAAACGACTGGCTTTCGGAAAGCAGCGAAAACGTGGACAGGTACGAGGCGGACCCGCTCTGCGGATTTGACTTTACAAACAACGGTTACAGCGTGCTTTTCAATATAATAAAAGTTGCATGCTCAACCGAAACTATAAAAGCCGTTCCCAAAAATCTGCCGGTGTTCTTTGTCGCCGGCGCAAACGACCCCGTCGGCAACTACGGCAAGGGCGTGCAGAAGGCTTACGACAAATTTAAAAAAGCCGGGATAGAAGAAGTGGATATCACCCTTTACGAAAACGGCAGACATGAAATTTTAAACGACACCTGCAGCGATAAGGTAAAAGAGGATATCCTCGCGTTTATCAACGCGCATATGAACTAAATCACAAATAAAACGCAAAACATATGATAGAAAGTTGGGAAGTTTGTATTCCGTCGCTCACCGGCGAAAAAAAGCGTAAAGCGTACGTCTATCTGCCCGAAGGGTATGAAAAGGGCGGCAGTTACCCCGTAATGTATATGTTCGACGGTCACAACCTTTTTTCGGACGAAGAGGCGACTTACGGCAAAAGCTGGGGGCTTTCGGAATATCTGGATAAAAATAAAACGCCGCTTATAATAGCCGCGGTGGAGTGCAACCACGAGGGAAACGAAAGACTTTCGGAGTATTCTCCGGTAAGCTTCGAACGCGGCGGCGTAAAAGTTTGCGGCAAGGGCAAAAAGTATATGGACTGGCTTGTAAAAACTTTTAAGCCGTATATAGACGAAAACTATCGTACTCTGCCCGACAGGGAACACACCGCGATTGGCGGAAGCTCTATGGGCGGACTTATGACACTTTACGCGCTGTCCGCTTACCATAAATATTTTTCGCGCGGCGCGGCGTTATCGCCCAGTCTCTGGGTGTATAACGGCGTTCCCGACTTTGTCAAAACCGCAAAATACAGGACGGGGACCCGTCTTTATATGGATTACGGCAGCAAAGAGTTTAAAAACCACGATAGTCAGCGAACTTATTTTGCCGACACGGCGTCCGCTCTCATTGATAAAAAGGTGTATCTGACCTCGCGCATAGTCCCGGGCGGTACTCACTGCGAAGCAAGCTGGGAGAGGCGGATTCCTTATTTTATAAACGTTTTGTTTGAAAATTAATTGTATATTTCATAAAGGAGGCTAATTTATGAAAAATTTTATATTTATTTCACCCGATTTCCCGACGAACTACTACAAGTTCTGCCGCGAGCTTAAAAATTACGGCTTCAACGTATTGGCTATCGGCGACTGCCCCTGGGATAGGCTTTCCGATGACGTAAAAGAGAACGTAAACGAATACTACTGGGTACATAATCTCGAAAACTATGACGAGGTTTACCGCGCGGTTGCGTTCTTCATATTCAAGTACGGCAAAATCGACTTTCTTGAAAGCAACAACGAGTACTGGCTCGAACACGACGCGGCGCTGCGTTCGGCGTTCGGTATTACCACCGGCTTCAAAAACAGCGACGTAAAGAAAATAAGATACAAGTCAAAGATGAAAAAGTACTATCAGAAAGCCGGCGTTAAGACCGCGAAGTACTGCATAGTCAAAAATCTTAAAAACTGCCTCAAACTCATTGAAGAGATCGGCTATCCCGTAATAGTAAAACCCGACAACGGCATCGGCGCAAACGCTACCTACAAAATTTCGAACGAGCAGGAACTCAACAACTTCCTTGAAACAAAGCCCGACGTTCCTTACATAATGGAAGAGTACATAGAGGCGGAAGTCAACTCTTACGACGCGATTATCGACGGCAAGGGCAACCCCGTGTTCGAAACGGGCAACGTAACGCCCAATTCGCTTATGGATATCGTAAACGAAAACGGCAACTGCGTATATTATATTGTAAATAACCTCGCGCCCGACGTTCTGGACGCAGGCAGACGTACTGTTAAGGCGTTCGGCGTAAAAAACAGGTTTATCCACTTTGAATTCTTCCGTCTGACCAAGGACCAGCGCATAGGCAAAAAGGGCGAAGTGGTCGCTCTGGAAGTCAATATGCGTCCCGCGGGCGGCTTTACCCCCGATATGATGAACTACTCGTGCAGCACCGACGTGTACAAAATCTGGGCGGACGTACTTGCTAACGGCAAGACAGAAACCGGGACGGGCGAAAAGTACTACTGCGCGTACGCCGGAAGACGCGACGGCAAGAACTTCGTGCTGTGCGATGACGAAGTAAAGAGAGTTTACGCCGACAACCTGACTATGGTTGAAAGGATACCCGAAGTATTGAGCGGCGCAATGGCGAACACTATGTTCGTTGCAAAATTCAAAACCAAGTCCGAAATGGATAACTTCTACAAGGAAATTTTAAAAACGCATTAATCTTTAAAGCCTCCGCAAAATAGCGGAGGCTTTAAAATTTAATAAAAAAACCGTTCTAAACGGGCTGTTTCCGCAATAAGTTATTATACATAGTTTTTGCGGAGGCGGATATGCTTGAATACAACGTTTACGAGGACATAGCCAAAAGGAGCGGCGGAGATATTTATATAGGGGTAGTGGGACCCGTAAGAACGGGAAAATCGACGCTGATTAAGAAATTTATGACCGAGCTGGTCATTCCCAATGTTACAGACCCCAATTTAAAGAGCGTAATGACGGACGAACTGCCCCAGTCGGCTTCGGGAAGAACGGTTATGACGACCGAACCCAAATTTGTTCCGGCAAGCGCTGCGGAAGTGCGGCTTGAAAACGCAACCGCAAACGTAAGACTTATCGACTGCGTGGGCTTCGTCACGGAGGGAGCTTCGGGTTTTGAAGAGGACGGCAAACCCCGTCTTGTCAACACGCCGTGGAGCGATAATCCCCTGCCTTTTTCGGAAGCGGCCGCGCTCGGTACCGAAAAGGTAATAAGCGAACATTCGACAATAGGAATTCTCGTTACAACCGACGGCAGCGTCGCCGATATTGCCCGCGAGGGATATATAGAAGCGGAGGAGCGCACGGTTAAAAGACTTAACGCGATAGGTAAACCCTTCGTGATAGTTTTAAACTGCGTAGACCCCGGAACGGGAGCGGCGCGCGCCCTCAAAGCCGAGCTTGAATCAAAGTACGGCACGACGGTTATCGCTACCAACTGCGAAAGACTTGACGCGGACGGACTTTTAAATATATTGAAAGCGGTACTGTTCGAATTCCCCGTAACTTCCTTCGACGTAAATATTCCAGACTGGATGAGGTTTTTGCCTCCCGACTCTTCCGCGGTATGCGAGCTTTTGGACAGAGTGCGCGAAATTGCACCCAAGATTTCGAGAATGAAAGACTGCTCAATTCTCGACGCCATGACCGAAGGCTGCGGCTACTGGAAGGAGGAGGCGAACATTTCTCTCAACCTTTCAAACGGCAGGGCGGAAATTACGGCTAACGCAAAGGACGGCATTTTCTACAATATGCTGTCCGAGATTGCCGGCGACGACATTGCGGACGAATTCACCCTTATGCGCTACGTCCGCGGCACGGCGGAAGCCAAACGCAGCTACGACAAAATCAAGGACGCGTTCGAGTGCGCTAAAATTAACGGCTACGGCATAGTTCAGCCGGACGACTCTGATATGAGCCTCGAACAGCCCAAAATGGTGCGTCAGGGCGGAAGCGTGGGAATAAAACTGCGCGCCACCGCGCCCAGCTACCACATAGTAAAAATCGACGTGACCGGCGAGGTAAGCCCCATAATGGGCAGCGCTTCGCAGAGCGAAAGTATCGTTCAGGGTATGATGAACGGCTTTGAAAACAACCCCGAAGGTATGTGGGACACCAACGTCTTCGGAAAGTCGCTCCGCGGAATGGTCAAGGAAGGGCTTGCCGGAAAGGTTTCGGGCATGCACGACGAAACAAAGAACAAAATGCGCCGCGCCATAACCAGAATAGTCAACGAGGGCAAGGGCGGAGTTATCTGCATAATCCTTTAAAATCAATAAAAATAACATTACACCACTAAACTATACAGTTTATAAAACTAGTAGTCCAGTAGATGTTAGGGCTACATGTGAGAAGAAAGAAGAAAAAATA
>VIDP01088462.1_pt1 | contig 14176 bp, 10 predicted proteins | sample 5025131 | NCBI WGS metagenome assembly VIDP01 (sample SAMN11853144, study PRJNA449069) | gut metagenome | isolation source: stool from male vole | host: Microtus ochrogaster | place: USA:Florida | collected 2017
GCTCGAGTGGCTGAAGAGGCACGCCTGGAAAGCGTGTATAGGCCAAAAGCCTATCGCGGGTTCGAATCCCGCTCTCTCCGCAAGGAGAAAGGGATGAGAACACCTGGGTTCGTAATCGCGCAGCGCTTTCGCAGCGCAGCGGAGAAAGAATCCCGCTCTCTCCGCAAAACATTAAAGATTGAAAACCACAATTGGATCCTGCAAGCATATAAGCCTGCGGGATTTTTTGTCGTGCCTCAGAACGCGAAGATAATAATAGAAGATATTAGCAAGTGAATATTTTAGAGCGAGAAGATATATGGCTTAGATTGGAGAAATGGAATTGGCGGGAGGGTGGTGAACAATTTGAGGAGGGGAGGTTGTTGATATATTAGAGGTTAAAATGCGCCTTGACGGGTCAGTCGAGGCATAGGGAACTTGATTTTCAACTCTAATAATATCTGAAGATTATGGTGAATTTAGGAATCGGATTGAATATTGCGGGGCCGCTGATTATGATAGTCATAACCATTATCGGCGCGGTCAAGGCGTGGCCGTATCGTAAAGTCGACAGGCAAAAGTTCGCAAGTATCTACAAGCCATATAAGTACATCGCGCTTGCGGCATGGCTGATCTTTGATTTGGCAGGTATCATTATTATAATGAACGCGTGAAAACTTTTACAATCAGCGGCGCGAAAGATCGGTGTAGAGTGTTTGCAGTAGGGCTTTAATCGCCGGGATTGAGGCGGTGTCGGCTGTCTCAAGCAGTGTCTCGCTCTCGGTGGAGATAGTTGTGGCTCCTTTAGGGGTGATTATAGACGCGAAAGAGGGTTCGGTCACAAACGCGAAGGGAATACGATTGGGGTCAAAGGCGTTGTTGCTGTATGGGAAATCATCATAACTTATGCCTAAGAGCGACAACAGTGTGGCCGGAATGTCGTTCTGACTCATCGGCATCGCTGCCAATTCCTTTAAATTTAGCAAGTTGGACTGCTGTGCGGCTCCGCCAGTAATAACAATAGGGATATGATGACGAGCTATCGCGCCCTCGGTGCGCTCCGGATAGCATCCGTAGTGGTCGGGGGTGATGAGAATCAACGCATTGTCCCATTTCCCGGATGCCTTAAGGCTATCGACGAAACGGCCAAGCTGCGCGTCGGCATACATGAACGCGTTGACGCGCTTGTTGTCAGCTCTGGCATACGGCACGTCGAAAGGCTCATGGGAGCTCGAAGTCTGAATCATGCGAAGCGTAGGCTTGTCGGACTTATCGGCTTTGATGTCGGCGATAACCTTGTCGTAAAGCGGGCCGTCGTGCACGCCCCATTTGCTCAGTCGCTCGCTTATGGGGAAATCCTTGTCGCTGACGATTTTGTCGACCCCCGCCGAATGAAGGTAGGCGTTGACGTTGGTGAAATTGATGTCGCCGCCGTAGTAGTATTCGGTTTTATAGCCAGCTTTAGCCATGGAGTGGGGAATGGACTCGATGTCGTCGATTTTGTCGACATATTTAAGCAGACTGGTTGTTGGGGGAGCGGGATAGCCGCTCAAAATGGCTGTAAGGCCGCGGTCGGTGCGGAAGCTTGAGGCGTAGGCGTTGGTGAATAAAAGCCCTTCAGAGGCAATAGAGTCAAGACGCATCGCGATCTCCTCGCCTCCGAGCGATGGCATGAGGTGCGCCGAGAAGCTTTCGAGGATTATGATGTAGACGTCGGGCTTTCCGTCGACCATGACCGGAGGCTCCTGGTCGAATCGGTCGGCAGGGTAGAGGTCGCTCACTATTTCCTTCGCTTTATCATCTTTAAAATAGCGGAATTGCTTGTCGAAATCTCCCTGGTGGGTTGCGGAATAAAGCAACGTGAACACAGGATTGAGCGCCGCGTGGTTCATCTTCATGTCGGTGGTGTAGTAGGAGCGGCTGGGGTTCATGGTCGAAACCGTGAAGCCGCCTCTGATCGCCACGAACAACAATGCGCCGCAAACAAGCATCGCTGCTGAAGTCAGCAGCTTGCGTTTGAGGCTCCTCTGCGTTGATTTAGCTGACGGCAGCAGGAAGTAGCCGAAAGTGAGAATAGCGGCGCGGAAAAGCTTATATATACCGAAGGTGATAAAGGCAGCGAATCCGATCCCGAAGACGAGCATCCACCATTCAGCAGAGGCAAATGCCGCCTTTGGCGACGACATGAAGTAGAAAAAGGGCGTCATGTCAAGTCGGAAACCCCAATAGGGATAGAGCACGGCATCGATAGCGAAAATCGACGTGATCACTCCACCCGCAATGCCGAAATACCATAACAGCGCTCGTGCCATCCACGACGGCTTGATCCATACCGAGGCGATAAGCAGTAAAAAGGGCACGATTGTGAAATACGCGGCTACGGAGAGATCCATCGGCAGGCCGTGAAGGAGCGTATTGCCGAAATCGGCGGCTTTCAACGGCGAGTAAGCCGGCTCGACAATCAGAAACAAGCATTTAAATAATAAGAATATAAGGACGAAAATGGCGAAAATCACCAACAGAAATATAACTCTACGTTTCATACCCGCGAATTTAGCAAGCATTTGACTTATTACGATACATTCCGCGAAAAAAATCGCGATAAAACTTGGGTAAATGATGATATTTGCGTAAATTTGCGGCGATTTTAAGGAATTGCCGATGAAGCAACGATTATTAGACCAGTCAAACTGCGGGTTTGAGCCAACAATGCGCTACGGTTCAAACTTAGCAGTGATTTTTTTATATTAGAGTCGTTTTTCTTTTTTAAGAAACCGACTCTTTTTTTAAATCACCGCTGGGAAAGAGACAGACGGTCGGCCGCAAGCAATTCCGGCGAATGATTTAGACCCGTCATTGGTTTCCTTTGAATGTATAATTATCTAAAATAACCTCTTACATGAAAAAAGTGCTTCTACTGGGCTCCGGCGCCCTCAAAATTGGACAAGCCGGCGAGTTTGACTACTCAGGTTCTCAGGCTCTTAAGGCCATGCGCGAGGAAGGTATATCCACAGTGCTGATCAACCCGAATATCGCTACGATCCAAACATCAGAAGGCGTTGCCGATCAAGTTTATTTCCTCCCGATCACACCCTACTTTGTAGAGGAGGTTATAAAGAAGGAGCGCCCCGACGGCATACTTCTCGCTTTCGGCGGCCAGACCGCGCTCAACTGCGGCACTCAACTTTATCTCGACGGCACGCTCGACAAATATGGCGTCAAAGTGCTCGGCACATCAGTCGAAGCAATTATGATAACCGAGGACCGCGACCTCTTTGTCAAGAAACTCAACGAAATCGACGTAAAGACCCCGGTATCGCAGGCGGTTGAAAACATCGAAGATGCGGTGAAGGTGGCCCGCGAGATCGGTTTCCCGGTCATGGTACGTTCAGGATACGCCCTCGGAGGCCTCGGTTCAGGTATCTGCACTAACGAGGAGGAATTCGTCAAGCACTGCGAGAGCGCGTTGGCCTACTCCAAGCAGATCCTTGTAGAGGAGTCGCTCAAGGGGTGGAAGGAAATCGAGTTTGAGGTGATTCGCGATGCCAACGACCATTGCTTCACCGTAGTGCCGATGGAAAACTTCGACCCCCTCGGAATCCATACCGGCGAATCAATCGTGGTAGCTCCGATCGTCAGCCTCAATCAGGAGCAAATCAAGATGCTCCAGGATATAGCAATCAAGGTTGTGCGCCATATCGGTATTGTCGGTGAATGTAATATCCAATACGCGTTCAACGCCGAGACCAATGACTACCGTATCATCGAAATCAATGCGCGCCTCAGCCGCTCGTCGGCGCTCGCTTCCAAGGCTTCAGGCTATCCGCTCGCATTCGTGGCAGCCAAGCTCGCGCTCGGCTACACTCTCGACCAAATCGGCGAGATGGGTACTCCGAATTCGGCCTACGTGGCTCCGTCGGTCGACTATATGATCGTGAAAATCCCTCGCTGGGACTTGACAAAATTCGTAGGCGTAGACCGCGAAATAGGCTCATCGATGAAGTCGGTAGGCGAAATTATGTCGATCGGCAAATCGTTTGAGGAGATTATACAGAAAGGTCTCCGCATGATAGGCCAGGGAATGCACGGATTCATAGGAAATAACGACATACATTTTGAAGACCTTGACCATGCGCTCACTCATCCTACAGATATGCGTATTTTCGCTATCGCGCAGGCTCTTGAAGAGGGTTATACTCCGGCTCGAATCGCCGATCTCACCAAAATCGACATCTGGTTTATCGACCGACTCGCCAATATCGTGAATTTCGCGAAAAATCTTTCGGCCAACTATAATAATATCGAGGATATCGATGTGGCCACGATGGATGAGGCGAAGCGACTCGGGTTCTCCGACTTCCAGATCGCCCGCTTGGTTGAGAATCCTAAAGGAACGATGGAGGAAGAGGTGCTTCGCGTCAGAGAGCATCGCAAAAATCTCGGAATCACTCCCAAGGTTTGCCGCATAAACACCGTTGCCTCGGAATACCCCGACCTCACCAACTACCTTTACGTCACTTACGGCGCCAACAAAAACGCGATACCTTATGGCCTCAATGCGGGCAACAACATTATAGTGCTCGGGTCAGGCGCATACCGTATCGGTAGCTCTGTAGAGTTTGACTGGTGCTCGGTCAACGCCGCCAATACCTGCCGAAAACTCGGCTACAAGTCGGTGATGATCAACTATAACCCAGAGACCGTGTCGACAGACTACGATATGTGCGACCGACTCTACTTCGACGAGCTTTCATATGAGCGCGTGATGGATATCATCGAACTTGAGCAGCCCCGCGGCGTGATAGTAAGCGTGGGCGGTCAGATACCCAACAACCTCGCGATGAAACTCTATCGCCGCCACGTGCCTATCCTCGGCACCTCACCGATCTCGATTGACCGCGCGGAGAACCGTAACAAATTCTCTGCAATGCTCGATCAGCTCGGCATCGACCAGCCCCGCTGGAAGGAGCTTACCACAGAGGAAGATATTCACCAATTTGTCGAAGAAGTCGGTTTCCCCGTGCTTATCCGTCCGAGCTATGTGCTTTCGGGCGCGGCAATGAACGTATGCCACGATTACGAGCAGCTGCACACATTCCTCGGACAGGCGGCTAAGGTGTCGAAGGAATATCCGGTGGTTGTATCGGCATTCATGCAGAACACCAAAGAAATCGAGTTTGACGCGGTGGCCCGCAACGGCGAGATTGTCGAATACGCGATTTCGGAGCATATCGAATATGCCGGTGTTCACTCAGGCGACGCCACTCTCGTATTCCCCGCTCAGAAAATTTACCTCGCCACAGCGCGCCGCATCAAGCAGATAAGCGCGAAAATCGCTAAAGAACTCAACATTTCAGGCCCATTCAACATCCAGTATCTCGCAAAAGACAACGACGTGAAGGTAATAGAATGTAACCTCCGCGCCTCTCGCTCGTTCCCCTTCGTCAGCAAGGTGCTGAAACATAACTTTATTGAAACAGCGACCCGCATCATGCTGGGCGAGAAGGTGGAGAAAATAGATTCGTCGACTTTCGACATCGACTATATCGGCGTCAAAGCCTCGCAATTCTCGTTCGCGCGTCTGCATAAAGCCGACCCGGTGCTGAGCGTCGACATGTCGTCGACCGGCGAGGTTGGCTGTCTCGGTAAAGACTTTGACGAGGCGTTGCTCAACGCTATGCTCTCGGTAGGCCATGAAGTGCCTAAAGGGGCAGTGCTCGTAAGCTCGGGCGACGTGCGCGGCAAAGTGGATATGCTCGATGCCTGCAAGCGATTGTGGGAGAATGGCCATAAGCTCTACGCTACCAAAGGCACCGCACATTTCCTCAACGAAAACGGCATTGAAGCCACCGAGGTTTGCTGGCCCGACGAGAACGGCGAGAATGTGCTCGATCTCATCTCTTCGCATGGCGTCGACCTCATCATCAATATCCCGAAGAATCATACCAAGCGCGAGTTGACTAACGGCTACCGCATACGTCGCTGGGCTATTGACCACAATATCCCTCTGATCACCAACGCTCGCCTTGCTTCGGCTTATGTAAAGGCTTTCATCAATCGCCCGGTTGAGTCGCTTTCAATCACCCCCTGGAAAGAGTATTAGAGCTTGTCCCATAATATATGTTAAGGCCTTAATCTCGCACACGATCAATCATAGCAACAATGTGCCCGGATATTTTTCGATCCGGGCACATCGTTTTTATTCGGAAAATCGTATATTCGCGAACATGAAGAGAATATTTTTATCAGCACTGATTTTAGGCTGCTTCGTGGCGGCATCGCTTATATCCGCGGCTCAAAGTTTTACCCCGGAGGGGCTGTATGAGAGGGGAATCGATCTTATCGGTCAAGAAAAACTCCGCGAAGCGGAGGACACCTTGACCGAGTCGGCGGCGCAAGGATGTTGGAAAGCCTACGACGCGCTTTACGACCTGTATAAAGCGAAAGGGCAGGAGGTAAAGAAGGTAGCCGCGTCGGAGCAGTATATGCGACATCTGCGCGATGAGGCTAAATCGCTCAATCCTGAGGCCCTGACTTTGTTGGGCCAGTGTTATCTCGCCGGAAAATATGTCGACACAGACAAAACCAAAGGGTGGGACCTTATTCTTCAAGCAGCGAACAGTAAATATCCCCCGGCGATAACCACAATCGCCTACGGATTCCTTTCAGGCGGCCAAGGCTTGCCGCAGAGTGCCGAAAACTGGGCTAAATGGATGAAGATCGCGGCAGACTTAGGCGATGCCGAAGCTCAGGCCGAAGTCGGCAATGCCTATGATTTCGGGATAGAGCCCTTCGAGGTAGATAAGGATAAAGCGTTGGCCTATTACACGCTCTCGGCAGAGGGGGGCAACATCGAGGCGTATTTTCTGCTCGGAGCGAAATATCAGTTTGAATTGCTCGATTATGCCAAAGCGGCCGATTGCTATGAAATTTATCTTGATAAAATCACCTACAAGCAGGGGGCGCCGGACGCGATAACGCTTCGCTCGCTCGGTGAGATATACCGCGACGGCGGAAACGGGATAGACCCGGATACCGCGGTCGCAATCGATTATTTCGAGCGCGCGGCCGCATTAGGCGATGAGCCGTCGGCTGAAGCGTTGAAAAAAATCAGGTGAATACAGTAGCAATATCAGCTCTTTTCGTCACAGTTTCGGGAGATAAGCCCATATCGCCGTTTGTTTAGACGCAGTCTAAATAATTCAGACAGGCGAAAAATTAGCTAAATAACCTATTAATAGGGGATTCAGCCAATATTCATCACTGCCGCAAATCGCGGGATGTTAATAACTTTTCTCGGTAAATATTTTCGTAAATCACAGGCATATAGTAATATGCGTAAAGATTGTAAAGTAATACTTCAACATATTCTCAGCCTTTTGAAATAAGCCTTTGAGATACAGCATAGTTGCGTTAGTTTTTAAATTTCCAAATTTACGACCACTTTTTTTTAATAAAAATTTGTCGGAAATTTGTGTCAGTAAAACCGTAAACATACAATGGAAAAAACATATCAGCAGATGTGGGACGATTGTCTCAGGATAATCCAGGACAATGTGACGCCCGAGAAATTTGACGCGTGGTTTAAACCGATCGCGTTTAAGTCGTTTGTCGACAATAAGATAACGATTACTGTTCCTACATCTTTTTTCGTTGAATTTCTCGACGAAAACTATGCTCCATTGCTACGCGCCACTATCAAGCGTGTTTACGGTCCCGCCGCGCAACTCTTCTATCACTACAATCAGCTGCAGAACGAGCCTGACACAAAGGTGATTATCAAGAGTGAGGCGCCGAGCCCCGCATCTAAAAAGGGGATGCCCGATGCCAATCCGTTCAAGATGCGCACCGACGAAGTGCAGTTTGACTCGCAGCTTAATCCCAAATATTCATTTGAGAACTACTGCGGGAGCGCATCTAACCGCATCGCATTATCGATAGGGCGCGCTATCGGCGAGAACCCCGACAACAAGACGTTTAACCCGCTCTTCATATTCGGCCCTTCGGGCGTAGGTAAAACCCACCTTATACATGCGATCGGCCTGAGCATTAAAGAGCATCGCCCCAATATGCGCGTGCTCTATGTAAGCGCCCGCCTGTTTGAAAGCCAGTTCACGACCGCTTCGCGCAACGGCAGGATTAACGACTTCATTTATTTCTACCAAAGCATCGACGTGCTTATTATTGACGATATACAAGACCTGATTGATAAAGAGAAGACCCAAAACTCGTTCTTCTATATATTCAATCAGCTGCAGCTCAATAATAAACAGGTGATTATTTCAAGCGATTGTTCACCCTCTCAGCTTAAAGGCATGCCCGACCGATTGCTTACTCGTATGCGTTGGGGCATGACAGTGGAGCTTGAGCGTCCCGACAACGTGCTTCGCCGCGAAGTGCTTCAGCAGAAATCGGAGCAAGAGGGCCTTTCGCTTCCGGTAGATATACTCGACTATATCGCCGATAACGTGACCGACAGCATCCGCGAGCTTGAGGGCATAGTGGTTTCGCTGATGGCCCATGCCACTGTTCTCGGAAGCGAGATTTCATTTGATTTGGCCAAGAAGGTGATTTCTAACTCAGTGAAAGTATCCAAGAAGCAGATCAACTTTGAGATGATCATTCAGGGCGTCAGTGCGTACTATGATATCGAGCCTGACACACTGTTCACGAAGTCGCGCAAACGCGAGATTTCAGACGCAAGGCAGATGGTGATGTATATGGCAAAGAAGCACGCGAAGATGGCTCTGACGGCTATCGGAACGCGTCTGTCGCGCACACACGCCACAGTGCTTTATGCCTGCAAGAACATCGAGGAGCGACTTCCGTTTGAAAAGCAGCTCCATGACGACGTTTTAGCCATAGAGAAATCGTTTCTGACGGTTTGAGGCCCGAGAGTTTAAGAGCCTGTCCCATAAAATCTGTTAACGCCGAGGCGACGGTAATTCACTCCAAGATATGCGACCTCAGCCTTAACATATTTTATGGGATTGGCTCTAAGAAACTGAAAAGCGGGGTGCTGGTCATACGACTCAATCATGACACACACCCCGCTTTCCGTATAATTTAATAACTATATCTCGAACACCTGGCCGCGCGGGCGAATCAAGCATATAAACATCAGTATGATCGCCGTCACGTAAGGGAAGATATACCACCATTCACCCGGAGACTTCATTAGCGATACCGCGAGAAAATAGATAGTGTACCAGGTAGTCATATTTGATAGCCAGGTATTAATCACTATCTGCTTAGGCTTCTTTATCCACAACCACAGCGAGTAGCCGATAAAAAGGGCGAAGGCGGGAGCGCCACATATTGTAGGGAGGAGCAGCGACTGCAGATAACCAATAGGCAACAATAGCAGCAAGCCGACCAGATAAAGCGCGTTAAGCACCTGGCTGTTGAAGAACGCGTATAGCCGGCGATGCACTATCTCTTTTGTTGTAGACATACGATAAATCTTTTAGGCTTGTTTATTGAGGTTTAAGCCATATTTTTTCAAGAAACTCTTTAAGCACGCCAGAGAAGTGCTCATTATTCGCGCGCGGATAGCGAACATCGGTAAACACCTGAGCGAGACTGTCCTTAGAATGTTCGGCAACAAAACCTTTGCAGTCGTCGCGGTTCTCGATTTCGGTATAGTACTTCGCTCTGATTTCCTCGCCGCTCTCGTCGCGGTATTTCTCGGAGTGCACTATCGCCTCTACGGGTAGACGGTAAGTTTCGATGCCCTCTTCGGCAGGGTAGCCTAAGGCGATTGTCAGAACAGGCAAAACGAGCTCGGGCAGGTCGAGAGTCTCGGAGATTTGGGGCGCGTTGTAGAGGGTGGTGCCAAGGTAGCAGCATCCGAGCCCCTCCATCTCGGCGAGAGTGTTGAATTGCTGCGCGAAAATGGTCACATCGAGAATAGCCGACATCAGCGACTGGAGATTGGCGTATGCGGGGTCGGCACCCGAAGCCTCGCACCAGCGCGTGAATCGGTTGAAGTCGGCGCAAAAAGTCAGCAGAACCGGGGCGTTGACCGATGCCGGCTGATTGAAGTGGGCGGGGGTGAGTTTAGCTTTCTGCTCATCGTCGCGGGTGATGATGACGCTGTAAAGTTGCATCGTGCCCGTAGTGGGAGCGAAAGACGCCTTCGCTATCAGCTCGTTGAGCAATTGGTCGGTCACCTCTTTATCGGAGTATTTTCGTATCGTTCGTCGCGTAGTCCAATAATTATTCATAAGAGTAGGATTTTTGCGCCAAAGATAGCGAAAAAATCTTTAAAACACAGTCGATAGAAACGTGTTTTTTTCAACAGTAGCGCGGCTAAAATTTGCTTCGTTGAAGATGAGCTAAAGGGTAGTATTTCTTAGAGCCTAACTGTCAGGCTTTTGTATGTTTTGGATAACTTTGGTGGATGTGAAAAATGGTTAAAACGCTGATAGTCAGCGTGGAGGGTTTTTGAAACGGATAACTTTTCTACAATCGGGAAATTTATTGTTTAAATGTTTGTGAAATAAAAAAGTTTTTTTGAAATTCGCGAGCGATAATAATCAGCACACATTTTTCTTCCACTCAATCTAATAATGGATCGCAAAATCTACACTTACGACGAAGCTTTCGACGCTTCGCTCAAATACTTTGACGGCGATGATCTGGCAGCCCGCGTTTGGGTAAGCAAGTATGCTCTAAAAGACTCAGATAATCATCTTTTTGAGCTTACTCCCGACGATATGCATCATCGCTTAGCATCTGAAATAGCCCGCATCGAAGCGAAATATCCCAATCCGATGAGCGAGGATGAGATATTCGGTTACATGAAGGATTTCAAATATATCGTGCCGCAGGGAAGTCCTATGACAGGTATCGGCAACGACCTTCAGGTAGGGTCGCTCTCAAACTGCTTCGTTATCGGCCTTGACGGACAGCCCGACTCCTACGGCGGTATTATCCTTATCGATCAGGAGCAGGTGCAGCTCATGAAACGTCGCGGCGGCGTAGGCCACGATCTTTCGCACCTTCGCCCGAAAGGGACCCCGGTGAAAAATTCGGCTTTGACCTCAACCGGACTTGTGCCGTTCATGGAGCGCTACTCAAATTCAACCCGCGAGGTAGCGCAGGACGGTCGCCGCGGCGCGCTTATGATGACGGTAAGCATCAAGCATCCCGACTCAGAGGCTTTTATCGACGCGAAGATGACGCCCGGCAAAATCACTGGCGCTAACGTCTCGGTGCGTATCGACGACGACTTCATGCGTTGCGCTACCGAAGGGGCCACCTATCGCCAGCAATTCCCCATAGACTCCGATAATCCGTCGGTGGTAAATGAAATCGACGCCAAAGCACTTTGGGGCAAAATTATCCATAACGCGTGGAAATCGGCAGAGCCGGGAATACTTTTCTGGGACACGATTTCGCGCGAATCGCTTCCCGACTGCTATGCCGACCTCGGCTTCCGCACTATTTCAACCAACCCTTGCGGCGAAATTCCGTTGTGTCCCTACGACTCATGCCGCCTTCTCGCTATCAACCTTTATTCATACGTGGAAAATCCCTTCACCCCGGAAGCGAAATTCAATTTCGAGCTTTTCCGCGAGCATATAGGCAAAGCGCAGAGAATCATGGATGATATTATCGATCTCGAAATGGAGAAAATCGATACTATTCTCGAAAAAATCGACACCGACCCTGAAAGCGAAGAGGTTAAGACCATCGAGCGCAACCTTTGGCGTAAGATTTGCGCCAAGACCCTTCTTGGCCGCCGCACCGGCGTAGGCACCACAGCCGAGGGGGATATGATCGCGGCGCTCGGACTCCGCTACGGCACGCCCGAAGCAACGGAATTCTCAGTGAAAGTACACAAAGAGCTTGCGCTCGCGGCATACAGATCGTCGGTAGAAATGGCCAAAGAGCGCGGCGCGTTTGAGATTTTCGATGCTGCCCGCGAGGTCAACAACCCGATGATGCTTCGCATAAAGGAAGCCGATCCGCAGCTTTTTGCCGATATTCAACAGTATGGTCGCCGCAATATCGCTTGCCTTACCATCGCGCCCACAGGCACAACGTCGCTGATGACGCGCACCACTTCGGGCATAGAGCCTGTATTCCTCCCCGTCTACAAGCGTCGCCGCAAGGTGAATCCCTCGGACGTGAACGTACGCATCGACTTCACCGACGAGAATGGCGACTCGTTTGAGGAGTTCATCGTATATCATCCCAAGTTTGTGGAATGGATGAAAATCAACGGAATACCAGTGCGTCAAGACTACACGCAGGGCGAGATCGACGCCCTCGTGGCCCAGTCGCCTTACCATAAAGCCACATCAGCCGATATCGACTGGGTTGAGAAGGTAAGAATGCAAGGAGCTGTGCAGAAATGGGTTGACCACTCGATATCAGTGACTATCAATCTCCCGAACGACGTCAGCGAGGAGCTTGTCAACAAGCTCTATGTAGAGGCATGGAAAGCAGGCTGCAAAGGATGCACGGTTTATCGCGACGGCTCGCGCAACTCTGTGTTACTCCAAGTAGATAAGAAGAAGGAGGACAATAATGCAGCGGGCAAAAACGTGGCAAACAACACTAAGCTCGTTCGCCCGATCGAACTCGACGCCGATGTGGTTCGCTTCCAAAACAATAAAGAGAAATGGATAGCCTTCGTCGGCTTGAAGGATGGCCGTCCATATGAGATTTTCACCGGTCTGGCCGACGACGAGGATGGTATTTTCTGCCCCAAATCAGTTACCCGCGGAAAGATAATCAAGTCGGTCGACGAGAACGGCAACAAACGCTACGACTTCCAGTTTGTGAATAAGCGCGGCCACAAGACCACCATCGAGGGGCTGTCGGACAAATTCAATCCCGAATTCTGGAACTACGCCAAGCTTATCTCCGGCGTGCTTCGCTACGGTATGCCTATCGATCAGGTGATTAAACTTGTGGGAGGACTTGAGCTTGATAGCCGCTCGATAAATTCATGGAAAATGGGCGTGGAGCGCGCGCTTAAGAAATATATCCCCAACGGCTCAGAGGCTAAAGGACAGAAGTGCCCCAACTGCGGACAGGAAACCCTTATCTATCAGGAAGGCTGCCTTATCTGCACCAGCTGCGGAACTTCAAAATGCGGTTAAGAGCCTGTCCCATAAAATCTGTTAAAGCTGAGGCGGTCAGCCATTGAGCAGAGTTGTTAGGGTGATGAGGGAGTGTACTCAACGTACAGGACTGAAGATTACCTCCGTTTCGCATCTCTCGGGCGCTTTTGAAGCCGTCGCCCGGTCACAATGCGACGGCATTGCTCCCTCCCGTCGCCTCCAAAATCCCTCCGAGATATGCGACCTCAGCGTTAACATATTTTATGGGACAGGCTCTAACATATCGCGTTTCATTTTCAAAATTTAGTTAAATAACGCCCATGTTTTCAAACAGGTTTTGAAGCATGGGCGTTATTTATATAGTAATCGGGGCTATTTAGCCCTAAATTTTTGAAATTATGGAAATGAAAAAAATATGGATATTGGGTATTTTGTTGGTTCTTTTGTTGGGGTCAGGTATCGTGTATCGCTCGGTTAAATCGCGCGAGCTATCGATCGGCTCGAAGATGCCGAACATAGAGGTGCGCAATAATGAATCGACGGTCAACCTTAAGCAGATGAACGGCCGATACGTCCTGGTCGACTTCTGGTCGGCAGCCGACGGCAAGTCGCGCCTGAAATCCAACCAGTACAACGCTTTGGGGATTGAAAAGAACGATCATGTGGAGCGCGTGTCGGTCAATTTCGACCGAAGCGAAAATCTGTTTAAAGAGATAGTCAGCCGCGACCGTCTCGATCCTTCGAGCCAGTTTCATGTCAATGACAGCCAGGCAGAGAAGTTAATAAGGCGATTTGGACTGGACGATGGTTTCAAGTCCTATCTTATAGGTCCTGACGGACGAATAGAGTCGGTAAACCCCGACCCCGCATACCTTGCCCGCAAATTCCACTCATGAAACGCTATTGATAATCAGTTCAAAGGAGTATAGTAACGATAAGAAAAGCCGCCTCGACTTGGTCGGGCGGCTTTAATCGTAATCTTCAAGTACGGGGCTTTACGCTCTTACTTTCTGATACCAAGCTCTTTCTGGGCGATGATAGCGCGGTAGCGGTTGATGTCCTTTCTCTTGAGATAGTCGAGAAGGCTGCGACGCTTACCTACCAAGGTCTTAAGAGCGCGA
>VIDP01270195.1_pt1 | contig 14162 bp, 6 predicted proteins | sample 5025131 | NCBI WGS metagenome assembly VIDP01 (sample SAMN11853144, study PRJNA449069) | gut metagenome | isolation source: stool from male vole | host: Microtus ochrogaster | place: USA:Florida | collected 2017
ATGAATCCAAAGCCGGCGACTTGCTCTTGTCGACGAGGGCAACGCGTCCTTTTCTTACTAATTGCTGAATTGTAGGCATTTTAGTTTGTTAAAAATTAAAAAATATCTAAAATCTTGTTATAATTCTTCTTTTTGGGTTATCGCAGGGAGGATTTAAGGCCTTTCAAGCGAAATCTGAGGGATAACGGCACACACTGCAAACGACCGCTAACCGATTAAGCATTAATCTGTTAGCGAAACGAGTGGGTGTTTTATGCCCTAAGACACTGCAAAGTTACAAAATTTCAATGAATTATGCAAGTTTAATTTTGAATTTTGAATTTTGAATTTTGAATTAAATCAAGCTTGTGGCAACTACATTTTCACGACTCGCCTCTCCGAGGCTACAGAGACTTCCTCCTGACCCCAGGCTGAAGCCTGGGGTTTCGTCACAATAACAGCTCTCCGAGCTGAGTCTCCATATAAGACGAGGTCGAAACCTTTGCGGCTTTAGACGGGGTCGAAGCCTCGGCGGCGCCATTCGGGGAGGGCGTTGTAGTCGCGGGCTATGTGGTTGGCAAGGACTACAGCTTTGGAGATATGGTCGCAGATGTTCTTTTCGCCAATGAGATTGACGATATTCGACTTTTCGAGCGCCTCCCTTACGCCAGGCTGCACTCCGGAAAGCACAATCTGGATACCTTCATTCTGAGACGAGCGGATAAGTGTCTCCAAATTGTGGATGGCAGTGGAATCAATAAACGGAACCCTACGCATGCGTATGATACGCACTAATGGTTTTTCTTTCATCGACACTCGCATCATCTCATCAAACTTGGTGGCTATTCCAAAGAAGAACGGACCTGAAATCTCATAGACCGACACCCCTTTCTCCACATTCAAGACTTCGTGGGCATTCACTTCAGTTCCTTCGGCTATGTCGAGTTTCTTCCCATACACTTTTATTTCAGCATTCTCTGTCACGCGGCGCAGGAAGAGGAGCATTGCGAGGAGAAGTCCGATCTCGATGGCAATCGTAAGATCGAATATGATGGTCAGGAACATTGTCACGAGCAGCACAGAAAAGTCTCCTTTTGGATTGTGTGATATCGCAACTACAGTGCGCCAGCCACTCATATTATAAGCCACTACCATCAACACGCCGGCAAGACAAGCCATCGGAACTAAATTGATCAGCGGCATCAGGAATAGATAGATGAGCAATAACACAATTGAATGAATCATACCGGCAAGAGGAGTGCGACCACCATTGGTGATATTTGTCATAGTGCGTGCGATAGCACCAGTGACAGGGATACCTCCGAAGAGAGGCACCACAATGTTGGCGATGCCCTGGCCAAAAAGTTCGGTGTTGGAATTGGTGCGTGAGCCTGTGATTCCATCTGCCACGGTAGCAGAGAGCAACGACTCAATAGCACCGAGCATAGCGATTGTGAATGCCGACGGAAGCAAGGCATTAATCGTAGCCATATTTACCTCAAAGCCGTGAGGCATCGGGAGATCTGACTTCATGTCGCCGAAACGGTCGCCGATAGTCTCCACATGGAAATCAGGAAGCCACATTCCAAGAAGCCAGCAGCCAGCAGTCACGAGTATTATGGCAATGAGAGTGGCCGGGAGTTTTTTAGATATCAAAGGAATAAGAGTGATAATCAACAAGGAGACGATGCCGACAAGCATAGTGACCCAATTGACTCTTGCGACATTGGAAAGAAGGACACCCCACTTGGTAATGAAATCGCCAGGGAGATCACGGAGTCCCATTCCAAAGAAATCGTTGATCTGAGTGGAAAAGATTGTGATGGCGATACCTGCAGTGAAACCCACTACGATGGGATATGGAATAAACTTGATGACTGTGCCAAGGCGGAAGAGACCCATGAGGACGAGAATAAGTCCCGCCATGATAGTGGCAATGGCGAGTCCGGTGAGTCCAAACTGCTGGATGATGCTATAGACAATCACGATGAAAGCCCCTGTAGGCCCACCAATCTGGACAGAATTGCCTCCGAGCGCGGAGACAATGAAACCGCCGATGATGGCTGTGATTAGGCCAATGGATGGGGAGACACCTGAAGCTATTGCAAAGGCGATGGCAAGAGGGAGAGCGACAATACCTACTACAATACCTGCTACGAGGTCGGATTTGAATCGGGCCATATTATAGCCCTTCCACATCGAAAATGCTTTCGGGTGGAAATCAATCTTTTTGAATAATGCAGAATTCATAATGCAAAATGCATAATAATACCTATAAAAAATACCTGTAGAATCTAAAACATGATAGGAGAAAGAATCACAAATCGCCTCTCCGAGGCTACTGTGACTGTATCTTTACCCCAGGCTGAAGCCTGGGGTTTTGACATAATAACAGCTCTCCGAGCTGAGGGGATTTATTTTTTGAAGTTGGAGGCGTAGGCGAAGATGCGGTCGAAGATTGAGCGGTCGAGATCGGAGAGGGTGTGGTCGCGACGTGCCATCACTCGTTCGGCTACGGTAAGGAATTTCTTGACCGGGACATCTACAAAACCGCCATTTGCGCTACCCTCCTGGAAGCTGGGAACAAATACACGTGGGAACCCGGCCCCATAGATATTGACTCCCACCCCAATCACTGTGGCTGTATTGAGCATCACATTCACTCCGAGTTTGGAGTGGTCGCCGATGATTGGGCCACAGAACTGAAGGTCGGTGCGCACGAAAGAGTGCTGGCGATAGTTCCAGAGGCGAATCTTAGAATAGTCGTTTTTCAGATTGGAGCAATTCACCCCGGCGCCGATATTACACCACTCCCCTACCACAGCATTGCCGAGATAGCCATCGTGAGCTTTGTTGGAATAGCCGAAAATCACGGAATTGTCAACCTCTCCGCCGACTTTCACATATGGGCCGAAAGTGCTTCCGCCATAAAGTTTTGCACCCATGCGGGCCTTTGAATGATCGCAGAAAGCAATAGGACCTCTCACACAGCAGCCTTCCATCACCGTAGCATCTTTTCCAACATAGACGGGGCCTTCCTTCAAGTTGAAAATTGCTCCCTCCACTTCTGCGCCTTCCTCAAGGAAAATCATCGGCTTACCATCTTTGTCAGTCAATTCCCCAATCACCTTGTTGGAGTCTGGGAGAGGACGTGATTTGCGATCGGCCGTGATGCGACAATAGTCTTCCACAAGCACCTCTGGATTGAGTAGGAAGACATCATAGACATTATGGAGCCGGCGCATGTCTTCTTGGAAGATATCGTCAAATTTGTGATCTTCAAGGTCTTTTTGTCCACCCCGAAATGCGATGGTATAGTCTTCCCAAAGGATAGCCTGTCCTTTTTTGAGCGATACAATACGCGCTGCCATATCAGCATCAGGCACCACTGAGCCGGAGACGAAGAGCATCTCTTCGTTTACGTCGTCGGGTTGGCCGAAACGTTCGCGGAGATATTCCACCGGGAGAGCGTGGACTTCGGCATCGGGGAGAAACGACTCCCATTTCTCGCGGATGGTAGTGATACCTACGCGGAAGTCGCAGATAGGGCGAATGAAAGAGAGAGGGAGGAGATCATAGTGATCATCCTGATGGTCGAAGAGAACGATTTTCATTTAAATCAACGATTAACGATTAACGATCAACGATCGGAAATCAATGAAAAAATCCAATAAAGCGCAAAATTAGTTAAAAAAAATGAAATTTGCAAATTGTCTGTCTCCTCCGGAGCCAATGTATTTTTATATTAGGCTACCCCGAGCTTTGGCTCGGGGTTAACAAAATTAATAGCCCTCCGGGCTTTAATAACGCTATAGTCCGAAGGCAAGTCTTTACTTTAGTTACCTTATGACTCGCGCAAACGCACCGGGACGGTGCTTACTACCTTGGGGTCGGCTCTGGATTAAGAAAATTTATAGCCCCTCTGGCTACCAGATCTTACGGAATGAACCGAAGGGGGGGGCCGGGTGTTTTATTGATGAAAGGATGAAGGAGGGTTTTGATACCTGAAATACTCGACTTAAAAGCAGTGTGGAGCTGCCAAATCCCCAAAGGCGCGAGGCCTTTCAGAAGATGAAGCAGCAGATTATAGAAATCCTTAAGGCGCTGAGGTTTGATACCTTGGTGCCTTCGTTTTTTTGCTACGAAACCAACTGCAAAGCAACTGTTCTAGTTACCGTATGTCGCGCGCAAACGCACCGGGACGGTGCTTACTACCCTGAGGTCGGCTCGAAAGACAAGATTCAATTAGAATGGATAGCCGAGGGCGAGGTGGAGGGCGAAGGCGTCTTTGAAGGCTACGTTGAAGTAGTGGGGTGTGCCGTTGGAATATGGGGTGTGGAGGCCATAGCCTACATCAAGGCGAATCACCATCATTCCGAGGTCGTAGCGAATGCCGGCACCCGTGCCAAGGGCTATATCCTTCAAGAATGTCTTTCCTTCCAGTTTTCCGCCCGGACGAAGGGGGTCGTTTTTCAACAACCAAATATTACCAGCATCTATAAATGCTGCCCCGTGCAGGTCGCCCGCAATCGGGAAGCGATATTCAGAGTTTATCTCAAACTTGAAGGTACCCGTCTGGTCGAAATAGCCATTTACGAGGTCTTTTGGAGCCCGATAACTGCCCGGGCCGATGGAGCGCACCGTAAAGGCGCGGATAGAGTTGGCACCTCCTATATAAAACTGCTCTGAATAAGGCACCTCCCTCGCATTGCCGTAGGCATGCGCGGCTCCGAGCAGCACACGGGAGACTATCCACTGGTCTTGTTTCGGGAAAAGACGATGGTTCCAGACAAGCTGCAGCTGTCCTTTCACAAACTGTGAGAACGGAATACCGAAGAGTTTCTTCACTCCCTTCACCTTGCAAAGATCATAGACTGCATCGAAAATATTACCAGCTTCGGTAAAAAGAGCAGTGAAAGTGATCCCATTATTCCGCTCGCGCTCAAACCATTTATCATACGTATAAGTATAACTCAACTGGGGGATGAATCGGCTTTCAAAACTAAGGGCAACTGCAGGATTAAGAGCCATCACTGAATCAAAATCTTCAGTTGTGCGAATCAGCTTATTGTAAGTAAGTTTGAAAGGAGTGAATGAATTGGTTGCATGTCGGGTAGCGCGCCAATCGTAGGTAATGCCCATATTATATTCGGCCATCATGAAATATTTCGGACGGTTGAGCACAGACCCTCCAAGCGTGATAGTGGTCCAGTTGAGATCCCTTCTCGAGCGCGGGATAAACTTAGGAGCCAGCAAGCGAGGGAAAGCAAGCGAAGTCTGAAGTCCAAATTCATATGAATTGAATACGCTCGACTTGTTGCGTCCTGTCTGCCACTCATAATCGGCATTGAGCGAAACGGAAAGTTTCTCACCCCCGCCAAAAAGATTATTATGCGAAAAGGACGCTATAAGGCCAGGGCCTATATAGGAATTTGATTTTGAAGTTGCATTCACCTCTATGGAAGCCTCCATCGGACGATCGTAGCGGCAAGATATGAAAACATCCATGACTGCATCCTTGGCTGCTGTATCAGACGGAATAGGCTGGATCTGGATATTAGAGAAAATGCCGAGGCGTGCCAGACGAGTCTGCGTGCGGTCCATATCGCGCACGGAAAATATCTTACCTTCCCGGAAGGTGATGCAACTTGGAATCAAGTTTTTCCTCACTCTCTGTGGGCGCATGATGATCAGATCGCCACGGTCAGTCTCAAGAGTATCAGGCTTGCCAGGACCATAAATCTCATTACGCTGCAGAAGAGTGACGATATTTCCTGTGCGATATTTGCGTAGAGCCACTTCAGGGATATTATCAGCTAAATCGAGGCGGATTGCTACAGCATGAGGAGTCATGAACGTATCGGCGAGAAACTCCAGATATTCCGGTCGGAAATAATAATAGCCACGGTTGCGCAGATGATTAGCCACCTCCACTCTCAATGCCGATAGGGAATCGACACAGAAAATGGATCCTTTCTGAAACCATACGCTCTTTTTTGCAATCGAATCGATGAAAGTCTTGATGCTATTCATCGGCTTATTGAAATACTCAATCGTATCGATGCGATATGGGGAAGAGACATCAAAGGTGTAAGACATTGAAGCCTTCTTCGGATTCTTTGGATTGGGAATCTCCTCGAAAGTAGCAGTGGAACCAAAATAACCGTTATCGGCAAGAATTTTCTCTACCATCTTCGTGCGCATTGGAGCTCGAACATCTGAAATGAGCACGGGCGGACGGGCAATAGTGCGATAAAACCAACCCCACACGCCTTTCGCAGAATCATTCCAATAGTTATAAGCCCATAGACGATAAGGGAATGGCGACTGCCTATAAGGGGATAGGAATGGAATAGGATCATTGGGTTTTACGTTGACTGCTTGCTTGATATCAGCTACGAGAGCATCGGGGAGTTTTTCATCTCCCGTAGGATTTATCTTGATGTTCTTTACGCCAGTGTATAGCACCTCATCTTCACCAAGGCGGCGGGTAGTGCTGCAGGCTCCTACGAGCAGGAGGGTGATAAAGAGGGTGGCAAACGCGACGGTAGCCCCTCTGAAGGAACGTATGTTGTGATTATTCTGCATTTTCATCTTCTTTTCTTGAGATAGCCTTAATAGAATCAGCTGGCGCAGCCAGAGGGGTCTTCACATCCTTGATTGTATCTGCCGGGGCTGGAAGAAGGTCTTTCTTCTTGCGACGGTTTTTCCAGAGCTTGCTTAGACCGAAATGAGTGATTTCCGTAAAATATGCAAGCCTTCGGCGGAGCGACAGACCCACACCTGTCTCGGTGACTTCTCCTTCGAGAACGCTCTCATAGCCAGTGTGGCGGAAGAGCCGGGCATTAAGGCTCATCGTATTTGTCTGCTTAAGGATATATTCAAATGCAATATCGCTTATGAGGTTTTGCTCGAAATCCTCGTTGGCCGAACCATCGGTGTAATTGCCGCCTACGATAATCTTAAAGCGATTGTTGAGAAGCGACTTCGAAACCTGATAAGAATAAGTGGTGTTAGTGCTCATATACCCATTATTGCCAGTCTGATACTGATCGACACCCAGATTAATGTCGACTCCCTTCACATTGTCGGCCAGGAATGAATTGAGCTGCGACGTCAGGAAGCTGTAGATCTGACCCGTACCGAAGCCCGAACCTACCGACTTCGAGTTTGGTCCTTGATAGATGCCGGTGAGGAGAAGGCTCATAGCCTGCTGCTGGCGCTGGTCGGCAGTCATCGACTGAAGCTCATTGCTGATGCTGAGGTCGTCATCCGTAGCCAGGTCAAACACGACAGATGGAGCAGACAGTGTGTTGCCGATGTCGAGGGTCACGATGAAATTGACCAGACGGGTATTTCCGCTCGACTGGATGCTCGCCTTCACTTCGTCGGTAGCCTGGATGGATAGAGACGGGTTAAGGATATCACCGTTCCATGTGACGTGACTGTTCTGGTCGAAATTGAAATTCTTCCTGCCTATCACCGGAATATTGTAGTTGGCATATCCATTGCCAATGTAGAGCGTGCCATTCAGCTTCATATCTCCCACATAGTTCTGGAAATAATTGAGCGTACCAGAAGGATTGCACTCCACCTTTCCAGAGCCTCCAAGATTGACCTGGATTTGAGTTCCCTGTGAGATGATGGCCTTAGCTGTGATACGCATGCCTAATGTAGATGTCAGGGAGTCGGCTTTCGCTACGGCAGTGCTATCGGCGAAATTGACAAATTTCACAACGTTGTCGGCTCCTGTCCCCTGCGACAGAGCATCAGAAGTCATCGCCATATTATATGTCACGTCAGTAGTCGGAAGGATATTGACGGTAGCATTTATGTTCATCATAGACATAGCGCCTTTGACAGTGGCATCGAGGTCGGTAAAGAGTTTGCCTGTCACCTCCGCATTGCTGTTCTTTCCGCCTACGAGCTGGATATTGGAAGCCTTGGCAGAGAGGTCAAACTTCAAGTCGCTCATCTTCGTGGCATCGACAGTGCCTCGGAGCATAAGAGGATTATTATTGACGGCATATATATCAAACTCGTGGAAATCCAGGATATTGTCGGTCACCGTGATAGGGGTTCCACCAAAGTGGAAGCGAGTGCCGAGCATATTCATGAAGAGCCCCACAGAATCACAAGAGATGCTGCCATTGAGCAGCGGGGCAGTGAAACTGCCACTCAGGCTCATGTCGCCGTTGAGCGCGCCAGAGAGTTTCATTGTCTCCGGCGGGAAGAACGGATTGGCAATTGCGAGCGGGAACTTGGTAAGGATGAGTTTCAGGCGCTCAGCAATCATGCCACCGGATGGATTGACAGAGTCGGGAGCCAAAACGAATTGTACAGCCGCAGCCTCAGCACCATCGATCACCAGCCCTACCTTACCGGCGCTCTTACCCTTATTGCCCATTCCTGCAGCCATCGTGAAGTTGAAATCCCCTACCCTCTTCTTTTCATAATAGAAATCGGAGATGTCGAGATGGCCTTTTCCCACAAGGGCACGTCCGGTATATCGCACATTGATGTCGGAATTCACCAGTGCCTTCACTGGAGGCGGATTGAGCATCATGTGCAGGAAGTCTTCTACTTGGATATTGGTGAGGTTCACATGAAGATTATCCTGTCCTTTCTCGTTCTTCTCTGAGCGCAGCAGTATGCTGCTCTTGTCGCTGCTTGCTTGAAGATTCGCTTGCAGCTTTTGGCTAAGGATATTATAGTCGACATAATTGTCAAGGTTGAATGTCCAAGGAAGGTATGCGATGGTAGCCTTGAGAGGTGTGAAACGTACGGAGAGAATGGAGTCGGCAACCGAAGCTGTAAAACCGAGTCGATAGCCCATTTTCTTCTTTATGTTGTGCTGCACGAGATAAGCCGACAGACGGTTTTCGCCAAGATACCCACTCATGCGAACATCGGCGAACTCGTCGAAAGTGCCTGGTCGGTTGCCAAGATGCACAATATAGTCGAGCAGAGCACCGCGCGACTTGAGATCGAGCGTGATTGTATCAAGACGCATCGACTCTGTGCGCAGGGAATTAAGCACCACATTGCCATCGATGATAGAATCTTTTGCAAGATTTAGTGTCAGATCCTTGAATCCCATGTTCATAGGATTGAGAAACTCTGAAGCCACGCCAGCTCCATCCACGTCTGCCTTAAGAGTGAATGGAGGGAGTTTTTGCTCAATAGCCTCCACGTCGATACTCTTATTCTCAATCATTTTAGGCAACAATGCAGTGACACTGGTGAATCCATCCACCAAGGGCTTCAGACCCACCGACGATAGGAACTGAATCGATGTGCCACGCGCATCGATGAGGCATCGGGTATCAGCTGAAGTTGAGACAAACTTGAGGTTGACTCCATCAGGGATATTCAAATCTTGGCCCTCAAGATGCCAATCTATCTTATCAGCCTGCAGATCGACGTCATAAAGCCATGTATGGGGAGATGCCGTCCCATTAAGATGGAGCGTCGCTCCGCCGGAATTAGTGGTTTCAGATAATCCAAGTGCCTTGAGGTCGACGTTCTGGATGTCGGCAGTGAGATCAGCCTGATAGAAATCATCTGAAATCTTTCCATTTCCTTCAATATTGAAAGAAAGGAGAGGATTTGGTGAATTAGCCTTTAAAGTGAAATCTTCATTACGGAGAGTTGCGAGCAGAGTGATATCCTTGATGGCATGGCCATTGTAGATTGCGCTTGCCAAGTCGAGGCGCACATCAGTGTGCGCACCCTTTTTCTCAGGGTTGAATCCTGCACCGTTTGCAGACAGTGAAGCAGTGACCGGGCCGATAGTCTTGTCGCCAATAAATGCCCCGACATTGAGGCTATGCACGGCAGCCTTCACATCGTAGCGCTCCGAATTCATACCTACGTGTCCGTCGGCAGCAAGATTGCCACGAGGAGTAGTCAGTTTGAAATCAGCGGCATAATTCTCATGATTTGCAGAAGCCTTGCCAACAATATTGAGTGTAGGAATTGAAATTCCATCGAGCTGCACAAACTTCTTCACTATCTCAGGGCGACGGAGCTCACCATCGAAAGTGAGATTTGCCACAAGCTCATTAAAATTAAGTGCATTTTGAGCCTTTCCTTTTGCTCGCAGGGAGAGAGTGCCAGGAAGAGCCACATCAAACTGCTCGATATCGGCATTGCCCAACTCTCCATTCGCACGGATTCGGGCATTGAGTGGGGTAAGAGCCGGGACGGCTGATGTATAAGCCGACAGGTCAGGCATGAAATTATTGATATCTGTCATCCCGAGACTTGCATTCACGTCGACATCAAGAAGAGCAGCCGGCTGGAATTCGAGGAGTGCATTTGGGATAGCAGCAGTAGCCTCGATGTGCGAGAAAGGAGTGCGGATATCAAACTCTTTGAGCATCATCCCGGTGGAATCCATCGAGAACGTGCCACGCCCTTCCGTAATGGTCAAGCCACATTGCTCTGTGCCTTTTAGATATGTGATGGGGAGACTTATATTCGCAGCTTGGTTATAGAAATTCTCAAGTTCGATGTCGAGACCTGACACTCGGATGTCGCTTGCATCAAATCCCTTCACCTTCGGGGCATCCTGCACAGCATAGCGAGCGTTGAAATCTGTCAGCGTGATTCGGTCGGCCACTACAGTTGTGGGAGCCGAAGGAGCGGAGGTAGTGTCGGGAGCAGGAGCAGGATGTGAGTTTACGTATTCGAGCGAGGGAGCGAGCATGAGTGCATCGCCATGGGTGGCAGTGACGTCGCTCATGCGTATTGAATTGGTGCGCAGGTCTACTATACCTTCATCGAGCACGAGATGCTTCGTCTGAAACTTAAGGGTGTCGATAGTAGGAAGCATCGTCATCAAGAATGTCATGTTCTCGATGTCGAGTCGATTGGCTGTAATATAAAAAGGAGTAGAGGTTGTGTCTTGTGGAGATGGTTTTTGCTTCCACACATCCATGCTAAGAGAAATCTCGCCGTCGCGGAGCTTAGCTTCGTTGAGGGAAATCTCGCTCTTCTTAATGTTTGCGCTCGACTTGTCGTCGACTTCCAAGAGTCCGGCTTTGATGGTCATGAGCATGGAGGAGTCTGGTGAAAGCATTCGGTAATATCCGTCGCGGAGGCGGAGTTTCTTAATCTGAACGTCGAGACCGAGGAGTGGACGGAGTTTTACGTCGACAAGTACTTCGCGTGCCATCACCATGGTGTCGCCGGTGGCTTCGATCACGCTCACTCCGGAGAGAGATAGATTGACGGGGAATTTCAATCGAAGCTTGTCGATACCGATCTTCATGCCAGTCTTGTCAGCTACCATCTTAGTGGCTGTCTTGACAGCAAAGTCTTGCACCGGGGGAAGATATAGCAGCACCGGGATTAGGAGTATGACGACAATAAGGCATCCGAGCACCTTGAGAGGGCGACGGATCCACGGGCTGCGGATAAGATGATGCTTTGGTTTCTTTCCCGCAGATTTTTCCTGCTCGGCATTCGGGTCGGCAGGGGGATTATTGTTGGGCTTATCTTGATGCATATGGATAGGCGTAGATATAGTCTATATTCAAAGTAACAACCGCGGTTTTTGATAGTTTAAAAAATGTCAATAAAAAATAAAGGTTTTAACATTTAGTGGTTAGCTGGTTTCTGGATGACGACACAAAGGTGGATTAAGCACAGATCTACAGGTCAGCGCGGAACTGGCAGATTTTCACAGATTTTTTATTTTTGGCTACGCAATGTTTTCATGGCGCTGATCTTGCCGCACAGAAAATGCAGAAGGATCTCAGAAGATTAGACAAATTAAAGGAGAAGCCTTTTAGTTGGATTGGAAGAATTTTTGAAGAGATTTGTGGAGTGTATTTGTGGGTAAATGAAAAATTTTTATTAACTTTGTGCATCCAATGTGAGCGAAGTATGAAAAAGAACTGTGCCAGGAATATCAGAGAGCGACAAGGAATTGCTTAGAGAGACTTCCCTTTGAAAGTAAATATAGAATGAACTCAGAGACAATTGAGCAACTATTGGCATTAGGAAATACTATATATATTGAAAAAGGAGATATTCTTATCGACTCTGGAGAAAAAGACTCCAATATGTATATTTTGGTCGATGGGCTGCTTCGCACAATGTTTTGGAATGGCCCGAAAGAAGAGACTTACGCTTTCACCACTATACCGACAGTTTTTTTCTGCAGTTACTCCTATTTTGGTGAGCAAGAATCATTCTTTCAATATGAAGTATGCACTGATTCAAGGGTAATCAAAATAAGCAAACAAGATTATGATCGGCTGATGGAGGAGTCTCATGATTTCTCCCGTTTTATGGTCGGTATATTTTTAGGACAGGTATTTTTTTATGAGCGCAAATGCCAATATTCATTGGGAGATGCCAAGGAACGCTATCATAAGCTCATGGAGGACCATCCTAATATAATGAACCAAGTGTCGCTTCAGACAATAGCGTCATATCTCAGAATTACTCCGCAACATCTTTCAAAGCTTAGAAGAGAATTCAAATAACTTGAGTGGCGCATACCGCGTTAACGAAAGAAGATGAAATTTTGTGTATTTTTTAATATAGGTTAATTGCAGGATGAAATATCGTCCTTAACTTTGCAACGATAATCAAACTGAAAAGAATTTAATGCTTCCGCTTCTTTTCAAATATCAATTTAAGCTAACAAGGGAGCAAAATGAAACATCTATGAAAAAAATTTACTTACTTTTAGGAGCCGCTGCTTTGACAGTGACTGCCACCGCCGCCGGCACAGGGGCACGCCTCGACCTTACAAAGAAGGCGATAGGCAAAGCACCAGTGAAAGAACAGGCAGAAAAGACTCGTCCTGAAATCCAGTCAACATCTGACGTTGCAGTTCGTCCGCTTCAGGCTTCGAAAGCTGCTTCTGTCGACAGAAAATCAGTGGTTCTTTACGAGGACTTCGATAATGTACCCGAAGGTGCAACCGAAACCATCGACCGAATCGGCGAAAGATATACTGATTATATCGCAAGCCATTATTACGAACCGGGGCGCTACATCGACAACGAATACACTCCGGAATCCGGCACATGGGAAGGCGACTTCGTGATGGCCGGCAAGAATGGAACTGTAATTCTACAGTCTTACAATCCACAGATTCCTGCTATGCTTAATACTCCTCTTGGCGATTATTCAGGAGATATCACAGTCACAGTACGTTGCCGCTTTGCGAAGACATTCTGGGGATCTTATACATCTGAATCAGGATATGCGACAACTGGAGGATCTGATCTCACATTAGCTGTGTTCACAGGTGGATATGATAGCTATGATTTCGCTGTTACAGACGCTGGCACTTATTCTATGTTAAACTCTGGCCAGATATATGAACCAGACGGATGGCAGGAAATCACATTCAAGTTCCGCAATGAAAGTTCAAACTCTGATGGATACCTCAGCTTCTACACTTCATACGCTCTCGAAATCGACTGGATCAAGGTGACAGACGACAACACCTTCCTTGCCGCTCCTGTAGATAGAGGCGCTACCAACTTTACTAACGATGGATTCACAATCCACTGGGATCAAGTGAGACGCTCTTACAATTACTATATCGACCTCTGGAAAGTGAACTATACTGCTCCTGAAGGCGTCAACGTATCGACAGACTTTGAAAATCTCGACCTTCCTGAATGGCTCACCGGCGACAATGCAGAGGTTGTAGAAGAAATGGGTAAGGATGGCTCAGCTGGTGTAGTATTGGTCGACAATGGCGTCAATGGTGGTATCAGCACAATCGACTTCGGCAAGAAACTCGACTCCTTCTCTTTCGATTTCATGATGAACTTGGATATGACAAATCCTGAAGCAGTAGACTGGGATAACCTTCCTTCAATTTTCATCGACGTATATGGTGACAATGGATGGGAGCCATTTGCCCAGGTTGAGGTAGATGGATGGTATGTATCCCCCGGATATTTCTACTCTTTGATGCTTGATGGTCCTGAATTTGAAGGTATGTACACTGCTGTACGCTTATACGCAGCTAACACAGACGAAGACAATCCTGCACATCTCGACAACTTCGCAGCCTACGCTCAGCGTCCATTCGAACTTGAACGCGTAGTTGGAGATAAGGGTGCAATCTATGATCCCGAAAACGATGACTACGAATACAATTATTATGAATATACCGACGATTGGAATCGCAGAGACACCAGCTTCAC
>VIDP01597509.1_pt1 | contig 14142 bp, 10 predicted proteins | sample 5025131 | NCBI WGS metagenome assembly VIDP01 (sample SAMN11853144, study PRJNA449069) | gut metagenome | isolation source: stool from male vole | host: Microtus ochrogaster | place: USA:Florida | collected 2017
GCAAAGTCCCTTCCATGTATTCTTTGAGCTGGAGACTAAACTCGGAACGAAAAGGCAAAAACTTAGTTTGCTTTACCAAGTCAATGCTATCCACTTCTTGAATGGAAGTGATATATACCATTGAATCTGTCAGTTGTTGACACACACCAAACAGATAGACCTTACCACATCCCTTTCCGAAAGGCTGCGACTTGGACTTAGCCACTGACACTAACGTCAGTAACAATGCCAATGTCAGTATTAAAGTTCTTCTCATCCTCATATCATACACATTAGAATGTCCATCACAAGAAAAGCTCAGGAGGAATTACCCTAAATATGTTTTCAGCAATCGGCTCTTTGACTGAGAACGCAAACGGCGGATGGCTTTCTCCTTGATTTGGCGAACACGTTCACGCGTAAGATTGAAGCGGTCACCAATCTCCTCCAATGTTTTCTCGGGTTCACCCAACCCAAAGAACATCTTGATAATCTCTTTTTCACGAGTTGTCAACGTGTCAAGCGCACGTTCGATTTCACGCTGCAACGATTCCGTCACCAATGTCTTGTCGGCAGAAGGAGAATCTGGGTTACTGAGGATATCAAGCAAACTATTATCTTCACCTTCTACAAAAGGAGCATCCACACTGATGTGACGACCGCTCACCTTCATCGTATCGGCAACCTTATCGACAGGCAAATCTAATTGAGCAGCCAATTCCTCAGGTGAAGGACGACGCTCGTTCTCCTGCTCAAACTTGGAAAACGCCTTGCCGATTTTGTTCAGCGAACCCACTTGATTCAAAGGAAGACGCACAATACGGCTTTGTTCTGCTAATGCTTGAAGGATGCTCTGACGAATCCACCATACAGCATAAGAAATAAACTTAAAACCACGAGTTTCATCAAATTTCTCAGCTGCCTTGATGAGACCAAGGTTTCCCTCATTAATCAAATCTGGCAAACTCAAACCTTGATTTTGATATTGTTTTGCCACAGACACCACAAAACGAAGATTTGCCCTTGTCAACTTTTCCAAGGCCCTTCGACCTTCCACGCCACCCTTACGGATTTTAGCGGCCAGTTCAACTTCTTCTTCTACAGTGATTAACTCCTCACGACCTATTTCCTGCAAGTACTTATCTAACGAAGCACTTTCACGGTTCGTGATTGACTTTGTGATTTTTAATTGTCTCATACTTGTACGTCAAAAAGCATGCAAAGATAGTGCCTTTCCCTTGAAGTTTCAAGGAAATCACACTTTTTTTTCAAAAAAAGCATTTTCTGCAAAGTCAAGTTTGCAGTTCAGAAATAAAAACATTACTTTTGCAGCAATTTTAATCACGTGTACATTATATTTGTCCACGTACAACTTAAACCAAGTGTTCAGATGTTCGTCCAATGGACAACAGCCAAGGCGACACAAAGTCAATGACATTCTAAAAAACAACATATAAAAAGACATGGAATCCTTTTTCCGTACACATGCCTATTTAGTTGAGCATCTGAAAGCTCCCGTGCGTCGTGATTTGATGGACGAGATTAATTGGAAAGACCGAATGATCGGCATCAAGGGTGCTCGCGGTGTGGGTAAGACCACTTTCCTGCTACAGTACGCAAAAGAGCGTTTCTCTCCGTACGACCATTCGTGTCTGTACATTAACACTAACAACTTTTACGTCCAAAACGTCGGCATCACAGAGTTTGCTGGCGAGTTTTATCACTCAGGTGGAAAGGTATTGCTCATTGACCAAGTGTTTAAGCAGCCTGACTGGAGCGCTCAATTACGCGAGTGTTATGACCGATATCCAGGTTTGAAGATTGTTTTTACCGGATCTCCCGTCATGCGTCTGAAAGAAGAGAATCCCGAACTGAACGGCATTGTAAAATCTTATAATCTCCGTGGGTTTTCATTTCGGGAGTTTTTGAATCTCTCCACAGGTTTGCAATTACGTTCTTACACACTTGACGAAATCATTTCAAACCATCGACAAATTGCCGCCGAAATCATCAATAAGGTAAATCCTCGCGAATACTTCCAAGCTTATCTTCATCATGGCTTTTATCCTTTCTTCCTTGACAAAGCCAACTACAGCGAGAATCTGTTGAAGAACATGAACATGATGATTGAGGTCGACATCCTGCTTGTCAAGCAAATAGAACTCAAGTATCTGGCAAAAATCAAGCAATTGTTCTATATGCTCACAACAAGCGGCAGCAGTGTCCCTAACGTCAGCCAGTTGGCACAGGAACTGGGTATGAGCCGCGCCACAGTGATGCACTACATCAAGTATCTGGAAGAAGCCCGTCTTGTCAACATGATTTATGGCAAAGGCGATGAATTTCCCAAGAAGCCAGCCCGTGTGTTGCTCCATAACTCTAATCTCATGTATAGTTTTTATCCTCGTTGTTTCGACGAGCATGATGTGCTGGAGACATTCTTCTGCAACACCCTTTGGAAAGACCATAAAGTAAACAAGCATGGAAACCTCTGCTCTTTCCTCATAGACGAACAGGTTGAGTTCAAGATAGCAGAGCACAGCACCAAGCTGAAAAGCAAGGCTAAAGCTCTCTATGCAGTCAATCAATGTGACGTTGGCGAAGGCAACCAGATTCCTCTCTGGCTCTTCGGATTCCTCTATTAAGAAACAGACTTTTACACATATATTATATTATTGTTATTATGAGTAAGAAATTTATTACATGTGATGGTAACACCGCTGCGGCTCATGTGGCGTACATGTTCTCAGAGGTGGCAGCCATCTACCCCATCACTCCATCGTCTCCAATGGCTGAGCATGTGGATGAGTGGGCTGTTGCTGGTCGCAAGAATCTTTTCGGCGACACAGTTCTCGTACAGGAAATGCAGTCTGAGGCTGGTGCAGCAGGTGCTGTCCATGGTTCTCTTCAGGCTGGTGCGCTCACAACCACATTCACTGCATCTCAGGGTCTTCTTCTGATGATTCCTAACATGTACAAGATTGCGGGTGAGTTGCTTCCTTCCGTATTCCACGTATCTGCACGTACCGTCGCCAGCCACTCACTCTGTATTTTCGGTGACCACGGTGACGTGATGGCTTGCCGCCAGACAGGCTTCGCTATGCTGTGTGAAGGCTCTGTACAAGAAGTAATGGACCTCTCCGCAGTTGCTCATTTGGCAGCACTGGAAACTCGTGTTCCATTCATCAACTTCTTCGATGGTTTCCGTACTTCTCACGAGTACCACAAGATTGAGGAAATGGACATGGAAGATATCCGTCCACTCGTGCCTATGGATAAGGTGTCTGAGTTCCGCGCTCGTGCCCTTTCTCCTGAACATCCCGAAGCTAAGGGTATGGCAGAGAACCCAGAGACATTCTTCGCACACCGCGAATCTTGCAACCCATTCTATGAGGAGGTGCCCGCAGTTGTAGAGAAGTATATGGCTGAAATCTCAAAGATTACAGGTCGTGAATACAAGCCATTCACTTACTATGGTGCTGATGACGCAACTGACATTATCATCCTCATGGGGTCAGCCACAGAAGCAGCTCGTGAAGCTATCGACTACGCCAATGCCAACGGCAAAAAGTATGGTATGGTTAGTGTACACCTCTATCGCCCATTCTCTGTAGAGCGTCTGCTCGCAACTGTTCCAAAGAGCGTGAAGCGCATCGCTGTGCTCGACCGTACAAAGGAGCCAGGTGCGAATGGCGAACCTCTCTACCTTGATGTAAAGGATGCTTTCTATGGCAAGGAGAATGCTCCTCTCATCATCGGTGGACGTTATGGACTCGGTTCTGCCGACGTGACTCCAACCATTATTCTCACCGTTTATAAGAACCTCGAACTTCCAGAGCCAAAGGACCACTTCACGCTTGGCATTGTCGATGACGTGACTTTCCGTTCTCTTCCCATTGAAGAAGAAATGGCACTCGGCGGCGAGGGCATATTCGAGGCTAAGTTCTTTGGTCTCGGTGCTGACGGTACAGTGGGAGCAAACAAGAACTCCGTGAAAATTATTGGCGACAACACCACAAAGTATTGTCAAGCCTATTTCTCTTACGACTCTAAAAAGTCAGGCGGTTTCACTTGTTCTCACCTCCGTTTCGGTGACACACCTATCCGTTCAACCTACCAGATTAAGACTCCAAACTTCGTGGCATGCCACGTACAAGCATACCTCCGCATGTACGACGTGCTTCGTGGTCTCCGTCAGAACGGTCAATTCCTTCTCAACACCATCTTCGAGGGTGAGGAACTCGTAAACTTCCTCCCTAATAACGTGAAGAAGTATTTCGCAGAGAAGAACATCACTGTTTACTATATCAACGCAACCAAGATTGCACAGGAGATTGGTCTGGGTAACCGCACTAACACCATCCTCCAGTCAGCATTCTTCCGCATCACAGAGGTCATCCCTGTTGAGCTTGCTGTTGAACAGATGAAGAAAGCCATCGTGAAGTCTTACGGCAAGAAGGGTGAAGACGTGGTGAACATGAACTACGCTGCCGTTGACCGTGGTGGTGAGTATAAGAAGCTCGATATTGACCCTGCATGGAAGAATCTCCCTGCTGACCCAGTGGAGGCTAACGACGACCCAGAGTTCATCAACAAACTCGTGCGTCCTATCAATGCACAGAATGGTGACCTCCTGCCAGTTTCTGCCTACAAGGGCTATGAAGATGGCATGTGGGAGCAGGGCACAGCTGCATATGAAAAGCGCGGTGTGTCTGCCTTCGTTCCAACTTGGGACTCAGAGAATTGTATCCAGTGTAACAAGTGTGCCTTCGTTTGTCCTCACGCAGCCATCCGTCCATTCGTTATGGACGAGAAAGAAGCTGCAGGCATCGACGCAGCCAAACTCGACATGCTGGCTCCTGCACAGCTCAAGGGCATGAAGTTCCGTATGCAGGTAAGCGTAATGGACTGTCTCGGTTGCGGAAACTGCGTGGATGTTTGTCCTGGCAAGAAAGGCAACAAAGCCCTCAAAATGGTTCCACAGCAGGGTGAACTCGCCGAAGCCAAGAACTGGGATTACTGCGTGAAGAACGTAGCTTCTAAACAAGACCTCATTGACTACAAGGCAAACCCACGTGTCAGCCAGTTCGCAACCCCACTCTTCGAGTTCTCGGGTGCATGCTCTGGTTGCGGTGAGACTCCTTATGTGAAGCTCATCTCCCAGCTCTTCGGTGACCGTCAGATGGTGGCAAACGCAACAGGTTGCTCATCTATCTACTCTGGTTCTATCCCATCTACTCCATACACAAAGAACGCCAAGGGACAGGGTCCTGCATGGTCAAACTCTCTGTTCGAGGACTTCTGCGAATATGGTCTTGGTATGGTCATCGCCAACAAAAAGATGCGTGCTCGCATCGTGGCTATGCTCAACGAGCTGATTGCTAAGGACGATACACCAGCTGAGTTCAAGGCTGCCGCCGAAGAGTGGATTGCAGGCAAGGACAACGCAGATGCTTCTAAGGCAGCTGCAGCCAAACTCGCTCCTGCCATTGAGGCAGGTCGCAACGCAGGTTGCCCTATTTGCAAACAACTCTCCGAACTCTCCCACTATCTGGTAAAGCGTTCACAATGGATTATCGGTGGTGACGGTGCCTCTTACGACATCGGCTACGGTGGTCTCGACCACGCACTGGCATCAGGCGAAGACATCAACATCTTCGTAATTGACACCGAAGTGTACTCCAACACAGGCGGTCAGTCTTCAAAGGCTACCCCTATCGGTGCCATCGCCCAGTTCGCAGCAGGTGGTAAGCGCATCACCAAGAAGGATCTCGGTCTCATGCAGTCAACTTATGGCTACGTATATGTAGCACAGGTGGCAATGGGCGCAGACAATGCACAATGCCTTAAGGCTATCCGCGAGGCAGAGGCATATCCAGGTCCATCACTCGTCATTGCTTACGCTCCATGTATCAACCACGGTCTCAAAGCAAAGGGTGCCATGGGCAAGTCTCAGGCAGAAGAAGCTAAGGCTGTAGAATGCGGTTACTGGCATCTCTGGCGTTTCGACCCACGTCTCGCTGAGCAGGGCAAGAACCCATTCCAACTCGACTCGAAGACTCCAAACTGGGATAACTTCCAAGCATTCCTTGATGGCGAGGTTCGCTACCTCTCTCTCAAGAAGGTTTGTCCAAACGAAGCCCAGGAACTCTTCGACGCCGCCAAGAAGGCAGCACAGCACCGCTACGCTACCTATGTGCGCATGAGCAAAATTGATTATTCAGCCGAGTAATCATCATATACGATATATTTATGAAAAGGGGATGCCGAATGGCATCCCTTTTTTTATGCAGTCAAGAATCAAATTACAACATGTTCCTTACACAAACAAGAAAAGATTCATGATGTGAACTCTATATGCAGAGTTCACATCACGCTCTCAATAGTTACCCATGCTTTCCTGCTATCACTAAATTTTCACGACAGTAGCAGCAGTATTCTTGTATTGACCCATAGCCTGACCCACATCTGCGTTAATGTATGTCGGGTCACAGACAATGTAACGTTTGCCGTCTATCTGCAAATGGTCACCAGACACATCATCCGTTTCAAAACATACAGCCGTTGCCAAATGACCAGGATAATAAAGCAGAACTACCTTCAAATCCAACAAGTCTCGCACTAATACAGAATACAAGATTGCTCTATCCTCACAATCAGAATAAGGATAGAACAGCGTCTCATCGGCAAACAGCGCACGTTCCCCACCAAACTGCTCATCATCCGTTTCATACTCAAATGCCGTTTGTACGAAATGCAAGAGAATGTTGGCAGCATCAAGATTGCTTTTGTTCGCAATAGCTTTCCTTAGAATCGGATACAATTGTTCTTTTGCCAACACACTCAACGACGCATTAGCATAGATATCCCAATGTGAATTCAAAGGATAATCGTTATAAAACTCTATCAGATTCTTGTTTACCGAGATGTCCACAGCCAACTCCGAATCACGCCCCAGACTCAAATGGCGTGACATGGTTCTGTCAACAGGAAGTACAGGCTGCTCGGAAATACGCAGCGAGAAAAACTGCTCTTTGGGAAATTCCCGATTGAACACTTTGATCGAAGACTGCCCAGACGACGAATTAACAAGATAATAGTTGCAACCTCCCATACTCAAATATGGATACTGATAAATAGAATCTTTTGAAGGAAGCAACAAGACGAGTTTATTACCCATCCGTGCGATACGCACTTTATAACCAGATTGTGTTAAAATAAACATCTGCATCAGTCGAGCCTCATTTAATCGAGCAGACGAAAAGAATGCCGTTGTCATCTGTTCAACAAAACGCACATATCCCCAATCACATAAGTGTAATTTGCTTCGGTAATCCAAACATTGAGCAATGACAGGCAAAAACGCATCCGACGAAAGACACATCCAGCCATCTGCAAAATCATCTTCTGAAACACCAGCCAACTGAAACCGATGTTTGTTTTCAAGCGGAATTTGACATTTCTGCCCGTAAAACGTAAACTCAAAAGTAGCCTTAATAGGCACAACAGGGTCAGGCAAAGGCACTACAGGCTGTGGGGGGACGACAGGTTTGGGGGCAAGAGACACCTCATCAAACGGCACAGGGTCGTTCGATGGTTCTGTGGTGGGTTCTTTCACAATCGGTTCGGGAGGTTCTGGCACATCGGGCACTGGCATAGCTGGTTTTAGCGTGTACTCGGGCCATGTCCGACGCATAAAATCCGCAAATTCGGAATTTATACGATTGCGATATTCTTTAAGATTACGCTCCTTGTCTGACTTATATTGATTGTAATCGGATTGTACACGTCGCTTGTATTCATCAAAAGTTTGAGCATGTACCTCATTACAACTATGGCATAAACAAAATAATAGTGTTAATGAAAACGCACATACAGTATATAGTTTGTTTTGAAACATCTTTTGTTCACAATTTAGAAAGACATTTTAATTACACTTCGAAGCCCTGCTTTACGGTAAGTATCATTTAAGTGTGCATGAGAGATTCATGGCAACTGATGTCGAACACGAAAATCACTCTCTCTCTTATCTACTCTATCCTTTTCTGTTTGTACGGATGGAGTTGCCGAATTCTGTGAAGATTGGATTACGACAGGCTTAAGAAGAACCGTATCTCTGTATATTATAGTATCCTTGTGTATCATAATAACAGTATCTCGAATTGTCTTCGGTTTCTCGTTTTGTTGCTTTTGGATTATTGCAATTACAGGTTTAAGATCAACGGTCAGATTGTCAATCCTTTCTACACCATATATAGTCACAAGGCTTCCAGCAATAGTCATGTACCCAACTATTCTATCAAAAGAGAAAAATCGTCTAATTTTTTTGAAATTGAACATGGTTAATTATTGGACGAACACAACAAATCAGTTACATCTTTTTTAGGAGGATTATTGTACCTATCTGAATATTGACAGCATAGCAACAAATAAGGAAAAAATGAGGAACAACTGAACGATAAAACGAATCAGTACATTCCTCATTGATTACACGAAATTAAAATGTTACATTTACAAGCAAACCTTGCGATGTCAAATCCACATAAGGCACGAAAGCCATATTGGTGCTACCAACCACAACATGCTTTTTACCTTTAGCAACAATACCATCTATAACATTCCACGCATATATAGCGACAGCACCAGCAATAAATCCGTTTCGGATATTACGCATGTTATCCGCTTTATTGATATAATTCTGTATATCATTAGCATTGTGCGTACGCTTGATTTTAGATTCATACGACGATCGCAATCCTTCAAAAGCTATAATACCACCGACAGCAGCAACCTCTCCTGCAATGAACAATGCTCCCCTCGTAGTCTGACCTTTGTGAATTTGCATCATACCTGGCACAAATACACGAGGTGAAAATTTATACTTATTGGTTACTGAAACTGGCTCATACTTAAGCTCTGGATTTTTAGCAGTTTGAACCAACAAACTTACCCGATACTCCCCAGCCCCTAGTCGCTCCGTATATTGATCAATAATGCGAGACTTAACTGTCAAAGCATCACTACCATTAACACGAATATCACCATCAATACTTATCTGTGCACGTTGCCCTGTTGCCAAACTGCGCCGTTCCACTATAATTTGTGCCGCTTTATCTCGAGCATTATCCTCTGAATATCCAACAGCAGAAACAACCTCAATGTACGAATTGTTTTTCTCGGTAAAATATCCATTGACCCATGCTGGACGCTCTGTTGACGAGCCATACTGCCCCATCGCAACAGACGGAAACAGTAAGCTCACCAATACCATTATAATATAATGTTTCATGATTATTTATTTTCTTTAAAATCCTTGAACGATTCCTTCATACGTTGACGGAATTGATCTTCCTGAAAACGAATCTTGAGTTCCTCATCCTCAGAAACATAATCGGTAATTTTATCCGCTATTGTTTTCTTCGAAATGCGAATACCTATATAACAAGTAACATTACCTTTATCATCCACATTCGAGAAGAAGGGACCTTTCGACGCTTGTGTATCGTTGACTATTACATCAATAATTTGTGTTCCACCCCTTTCTAACTTACTTTGTATATCCGACCCTGCATTGTTGCCAAATCGAACCATATAATCATCAACAGCACCTTTGTATGCGTGCTTCATTTTCTGACGAATCATATTTTGCGCATTGGCAAGAGCATCGAGTTGCAAATCCCCCATGCGGGCTTTCGAACCAGAAGCAATGCCTGTAGCACCAAAATGTTCTTCTGTGTCATTTTCAGCTGCAGGGACTTCAAAGACATCCCCAAAAGGACTTACCGAACGAGAATTGTTTGCCATCATAGTGTTCTTCTGTGTGCCGCACGATGCAAGCAACATGGCAGTAGCCATTGCTGTCAATACAAATGATTTTTTCATAATAGATAAAATTTAATTGGGTATTTATATACTTAAGTTTATATCATTTATTATCAAAATGTTGAAAACGAAACACTTTCACCATAATAATACTTGCTGCCAACCTTAACGTATGCACGAACGTAATAAGTCTTCATATCGGAAAGATTATCTATGGTTGCAGAGAACTTCCCTGTTCCACTACCAGCCGATGTCACATTAGTTCCATTGCCGACTGTAGGGTTCATGGTCGTGCCATAAACAAATCCACGGCTGCTGTATGCAGGAGAACCAACCGCAAGTACTGTTGCATTGAATGTCGCCCTCCATTGATAGAAATATCCTCCGCCAAGAGCATCCACCCTTGTAAGCGATGTAACAGAATTAGTGCGTACCGAAGGCTCTGACGGTGTAGTAAATGATATGACATTACCATACACATATTCATTGTCTTGCAGAGCAAAGGCTCGGACATAATAAGTGGTTCCAGCCGACAAGTTCGAAATTGTCTTGTTGAAGCTACCTGCAAACGAGCCATATTCGCTTATTTTGTCGTTGGCTATCGTAGGAGAGGAATTGGTACTGCTATAGCAAAAACCTCGCTGGGTATATGCAGGCTGTCCCACATTAGTAATCAGACCATTCAACTTAGCGGAAGTGGTCTGAACCTCTGTTGCCGCTGACGTACTTATGGACACTGTATTAAATTCCGTAGAAAAATGAACTGTATTACCATAAATAGCATTTCCGTCTTGAATGGCATACGCACGCACATAATACATGACTGGATAATCAAGATTTGTCACCGCCAAAGAGAAGCCACCCGTACCTGCACCACTCACAGGCCGGCGGTTATCGGAGATTGTCGGGATATGGTCTTTTGAATAACAAAAACCTCTTTCCGTATAGGCTGGTAAACCTGCATCTGATACTGCAGCATTAAATGTTGCAGTTGACGAACCAATCTGCGTGACAGCAGAAGTAACAAGAGATGTTGCCATCTGATTAGTGGAAAATGAAACAACATTGCCATACACTGGTGTGCCAGCCTGAATGGCATACGCTCGTACATAATATGTGACAGGATAAGATAAGTTTTCCACAGACAATGAGAAATTACCTGTACCAGTACCACTCACAGACCTGCGATTATCTGCAATTGTCGGGACATCACTTTGAGAATAGCAAAAGCCTCTTTCCGTATATATGGGAGTACCCGCATTTTGAATTGAAGCATTGAATGTCGCCGTAGATGCGCCAATTTGAGTAACCGCAGATGTAGAAAGCGTTGTGACCGATTGTGATGTAGTGAATGACACGATATTTCCATATACGACCGTTCCATTTTGTACAATATATGCACGCGCATAATATGTTTGCACAGGCGATAAGCCACTAATTTTACAAGTGAACTTTTTATCAGACGTGACAGGCGACGACAACTTCTTAATGCAGGCTGACACCGTGGGATTGGATTGCGTGTCATATACAAATCCTCGTTCGGTATATGCGGGAGAACCCGCTTTAACAATTTCTCCATGTAGAGTTGCAGACACTTTTTCCACATCAGTAACTTCAAGTGTGTTTACAGCTGCATTCGCATTGTTGACAGCCACTACCTTAACTTCGACATTGCCATTCCCACTGGTCGAGCGCACAACGATATTAGCTTCATTTTCCCCATTTGGCAGTTTTCCACGATCAAGATTCACCACAATGGTAGCGGTCTTGCCATAACCCAATATATCCGTCTCGGGGTCGGCAGAGAGCCACTCGCAACGTCCTGTCTCGATTTTATACGCTAAATCTGTGTATCCTGTATTTACTATTGTAAACGAGAGCGTGGTTAAATTCTCTCCGAAATCCAACAATTCACGGTCAGATGTTATGACGGCAGGGATTCGCTCAATAAGCAGGTGTGCCGATGTTGGCTCACCGATATGAACCAACACGGTGTGGTTGCTCTGTTTGTATCCCTCTTTGGATATGGCCAGTTTATAACTGCCTTCTGCAAGGTTTAGAAAAGAAAACGAGCCATCACTGCCTGTAACTGTCGAGTACCCACCAGGATTGATAGATACATTTACCGTTGCAACGGGTTCGCCTGTTGTCTTATCGGAAACGCTTCCAGCAATGCTTCCTACAGTCAATTCTTCAGAAATGTCTGATGAACATGCACAAAATAGAATTGTTGCGATAAGCAAATAAAGTGATTTTATTGCTTTCATAAGTCTTTGTATATATTATTGTGGAATAACTATCAACTGGACATCAACCTTTTGAACCTTTCCGCTAATGGGTGTAATGGTCTTGCGATTGGGTTGATAGCCCGACTTCTGCACAGTGATAGTATATTGCTGCACATCAAGTTCGTCAAACTCATAACATCCATCCACATCGGTTTGTTTTGACAAACCCGAAGGTAACAACGTCACAGAAGCATTTTCAAGTGGCATGCCTGTCTGATAGTCAGTCACTACTCCCTGAATCTTCGAAAAGATTTCATAGTCTTCTGATTTAGAGCATCCTGCCAGACAAGATATTTGTCCAACAGCCAATGCAAATGTGAGCAATCTACTCAATAAGGAAGACGAGTTCCTTGAATTTGAATGAGAATTCATCATTGTTTATATACTATATTTTAAGAGTTATACTTAGACTATCTCTTGGTAAGAGTTGGTCTGCGAGGTATATCACTCACGTACAGCGACTTTTATTTGTCAAAAACCAAACAAAACGGAAAAATGCTTTGAAACTTCGCTTTTTTTCGTTTCTAAGTTGTTGAGTTTGAATTTTAAGTTGTACCTTTGCAATCGTTGTTTAACTCTTACCAAGAGTTAGTCTGAGTATTCGCGGCAAGCCCCTACAATTCTTTCAAGATGCTGTTGTTTGCCTTGTCTATCAGGTTGGTTTGTATGGCTGCAAGATAGATGCGAGTGGTTTCCTCGTTGTCGTGTCCCAATCCTTCGCTGATGACGCTCAAGGGGACATTCATCGATTTGGCAATGCTTGCCCAACTATGACGGCTGACGTACATGCTCAATGGAGTCGCTATCTTTGCCATCGCTGCAACCTGTTTCAACTTGCGGTTCACGAACAAGATTTTATTCAGATACTGCTGCCGCTCCGTGCCGTCTTGACGAATGATTATCGGCAACATATATGGTGAGGGATGCTTCGAATACTTATCCACGATTTCCTGCATTGATTGCTCCCAGCGGACGCAAATGTGTTGACCAGTCTTTCTCCTGATGTAGGAGACATAGCCATTGGAGAGGTCTTTCTTTTTCAGATAGGCAATGTCGATGAATGACATTCCACGCATGTAGAAAGAGAAGAGAAACATATCTCGTGCATATTCCAAGCCAGGATGCGCCGTCAAATCCAATTCTTTGATACGCTTTATCTCTTTGAGTGCCAGGGCACGTTTGAGCGTTTTGTCCACACCTGTATAGACTCGCTTGAACAGGTCCATCTGTTTGGCAAGCCCTTCTTCAACCGCACGATTGTAGATGCAGCGGAGAATCCTTATATAAAACGAGGTGGTGTTGCGACTCAGCCCTTTGGCTCGCAGGTAGCTTTCATATTGACCCATCAGGTCGGCATTGAGCATGTCAAAATGCAAATCGACATTCTCCCGAAACCTTCGAAAGCTGTTCAATGCCTGCTGATAGGTTTCACTCGTGCGCACACGCCCAAGCTCTTGCTGACGTTCCGATTGCCGCTTTGCGTATTCAAAGACTGAATTGTGCTCTGACAGCCGCTCTTTATACAAATTGATGACATCCTTAGCCGTATATGCCATGCCCGTACTTTCCAACGTATCGAGCACGCGCTCCAGTTTCCGCCGTTCCCAAGCCAGCCTCTCCCGAACAACCATGAGTTCGTCTTCACGTCTGCCAGAGACGGGAGACGTTTTGACAACACAGCTGTTCCGTTTGTCCCATTCGCTTGCATAAATCCGACAGCACGTCTTGACCTGTCTGACTTCGCGCCTGTGTATAATCTGGAAGTACAGCGCACCTTTCTTACCATTATCCGCATGCGCCTTGAATCTTAATTTGATTGATGCCATAAGAAAAATATTTATTGATTGATAAATGTTTTTCACAAAGGGCGGGGGGGGATGACAAGACGGTGCAGGGAAAACGATTTGCCGACCAAGGATATTGCCCATGTGGGGGAAAATCAGAAGACGCAACAAAAGTGCCTCAAAATCGATGTCCCCGACATCGGCAGACCCACGTCGGCGACTCCGACGCATCGGCGTCGGGGACATCGTTTTTGAAGCACTTTTGTTGC
>VIDP01790844.1_pt1 | contig 14115 bp, 8 predicted proteins | sample 5025131 | NCBI WGS metagenome assembly VIDP01 (sample SAMN11853144, study PRJNA449069) | gut metagenome | isolation source: stool from male vole | host: Microtus ochrogaster | place: USA:Florida | collected 2017
CATAACAGAGTTGACGCCGGGGCTTCCCTGCAGGCCAGGAAATTACAAACGCATAATACTTACCGTTATGTTTTATCACACGGCTCCCTTCATGAAGCCCTGTCTCGGTTGAATCGGGATGAATTACTATCTGATCGATTCCACCCTCTTTTACTCCGGAAAGATCAGGAGCAAGTTCGCGTAATTTTATATCGCCACCGTTATAAAATACATAAGCTTTACCGTCATCATCCAAAAGAAGCGAGGCATCATGAAAATGGTCTGTTCTTGTAACCAATTTCCATTCACCGGCCGGATCGGTGGTGGTGTAGATATAGGATTTGTATGGTTGATCGTTAGGGGAAAACAATACGTAAAACTGTCCGTCTTTATATCTTATTGACGTAGCCTACTGACCTTTCCCATATACGGTGCCACCATTTAGGTCATAACGGGGTGTGTCATTCAGACGGTCGAACACATACCCTATAGTTTCCCAGTTCACTAAATCGCGAGAATGCATTACGGGGCAACCGGGCATAAGATGCATGGTTGTGCTGACCATATAAAAATCATCCCCTACCCGGATTACATCCGGATCAGGCACATCCGCCCATATTACGGGATTATTAAAAAAGCCCTTCTCCCCGGCTTGGCTCGGAGAGAAGGGGATTGTAGCGAGTAATATCGCCGTTCCTGAAACAATCTTTAATTTTCTTGAGATGTGCATGTCATCAGATTTTGAGGCTAAGGAATCTCCGGATTCTCTACCGAAGATAATTCTAACTAACCTGTTTATATGTCTAACTAACCTATATCCTAAATCCCGATGTACGTTCGGAATTAATCAAATTTCTCTGATGCAAAATTAATGCAAATCTCAATACCATGCGTTAAGATAAGTCACATCTGCATTCCGACCTGACACATAGAGAAATTTTTTTGTCACAAGCTTATGTGTCATTGTAACATCTCCTCGTTTATAAATCTATCTATGTGGATTTTCTCGAATTTTTTTCGCCACGCGCATGCCGGGTGTCTTTTTATCACGAGGATGAATGTCATTCCATTCTCCAACATCTCCATTCAATATCCACCAGGCCTTAGGAGTCTGCTCGGCAGCTTCTCGCTGAGCCTTACGCATCTCCTCCCAGCTACGACGTCCGTCAATATCCGACGGATGAAGGAAATCTGCCAACTCCACTATGAAGAAGGGTAAATCGGGATCATTCAGTTTTTCTCTCCAGTCAGCCATCAATGACTTCATCAATGAAGCATATTCATCACTTATATCTACATCCGATTCTCCCTGATACCACACGACTCCCCTGAAGGGGAAGTTAAGCATGGGTGAGATCAGACCGTTGTATAGCACTGAAGGTGTCTGGAAAAAGTCTGTGACAGGGGGAGTGGGAGGCATAGGGGTGCCGCTTTGATACAACCAATCTCCTTCCAGATTGATCTCACTGCCATCGGAGAATATGAATTTATGGGGTTTTTCTTCAACGAAATGGGGTATCCCGGCATTACTCACTACTCTTACTGTCACTACGTTATCGCCCTCCTTAAGCACTCCGGCCGGAACTTTATAGATACGTGGGGGATATTGATAAGCCGTGAAGCCGACAAACTGTCCGTTTACCCATACTGAATCTGCATCTACGATACAACCCAAACGCAGTTCAGCCGGCTCGCCTGCTTTGTCACTTGCGACATTTACATGACGGCGTAGCCAATGTGAACCGTTCACGGCCTTGCCATCTCGACTACCCCACTCTTCCCCAAGCAATGAGACGGTAGGCCACGCAGAGTCATCAAGAGCAACAGAATTCCATTTATCATTACCTCTATAACCGGGATCATTCTGATTCATGACCTCATACCAAAGATTCTGAGCACGTCGCTCGGCAGCTTCCAAGCCGTTACGATAGGTGTCATCCTCGGCTATCCGAAGACGTGCCTCCCTTACCGGGTAATCTTTAAGGGCATCTTCACTGAGCCACGCATCAATACGGCTCCCTCCCCAGCTTGAATTAATCACCCCCACCGGCACATGGCCGTTATGCTCATATAGATCGTGAGCCATGAACCACACCAAAGCACCAAACTGTTCATTGACTCCTGGCACAGCTCTCTTCCATTGTGCGGGCGACACATCATCACGGGCGCCATGGAAAGCATATTCTTTGGGTGTCTTGAACTCGCGCACCATCGGGTTATTGTAAGTCTCAGCCTCCTCACGGAAAAAATCAAGCACCCTGTTGACGGGCAACTCCATATTACTTTGCCCCGAACATAAGTAGAGATCGCCTACAAGCACATCCTCCACTGTCTTATCGTTGGCAGTAAGTGTATAGGGGCCGCCGGCCTCAACAGCCGGAAGAGTAACACTCCATGTACTGTCGGCTCCAACCACCGAGTCTCCGCTCTTTGTAGCCAAAGTCACTTTCACGCTCTCCCCGGGTAGGCCTCTACCCCGGATTACAATCGGCTGATTCCGTTGGAAAACCACACCGTCTGATATAACCGAAGGCAACGTAACCTCTCCTCTCACACCACCTGTATTAAGTGCAAGAATAATACAGATAAACTGCAAAGTCTTGAGTCTCATTTATTATATGTCAGTTTAATTATTTATAGCTTCATCAGTCACGTCGCCACGTTCCACCTGATCACGATATTCCGATGGAGTGAACCCGGTAAAATTTTTGAAAATCGTTGAGAAATGAGGCTGTGAGGTAAACCCGACCTTGTATGCTACCTGAGTTACGGCCACATCTCCTTTGCGCAATAATTCACAAGCACGGCGCATACGTATGGTACGTATGAAATCGCTTGGTGTCATACCCACCATCTCTTTCATTCTTCTGTGGAGATGGGCACGGCTGAGACCGACATCCTGAGCAAGTTTTTCTACATTAAGCTTGGGATCCTCGATATTCTGATTTATCACTTTCATCACTCTGTCAAGCAATGCCTCGTCGTTTCCTTTCATTTCGGGAGCGGCGATCTTGCCATCCGTATCCTGCACACCGGAGAATTTTCCCTTCATCCTCAATCGGTTGTCAATAAGATTTTCAACAAGAGCCTCCAGCTCCTCTATATGGAAAGGTTTTCCTAAGTAGCCGTCCGCACCTCGATCCCAACCTGCCATACGGTCAGCGATTTCCTGCTTTGAACTTAATATTATCACCGGGATATGGTGCATGTCAGCGTTTTTCTTAAGTCGCTGCAATAGTGTGAGGCCATCCACCACGGGCATCATAACATCGCTGATTATCAGATCGGGTTGTTTGTCAGCTATAATACGAAGTGCCTCTCCTCCATCGGGAGCACTCTTCACCTTGTAATGCTTGCCTAAATATCCACATATATAATCACGCAGCTCCACATCGTCATCGATTACGAGTATGGTCTTCTGACCGCCTGATTTTATGGGTCGCTCTTCATTTTCGGGTTGTGGAAGCGTTGAAGTGAGCACCACATCCCTTACACTTTCTTCTTCCGGTTCTTTATCTTCGACTATCAGTTCTTCTGTCGTATATGAAGCAGTGCCAACCGGCAACGCTACAGCAAAGACACTTCCCTTAACTCCGTCGGTGCGGTTACGGCCTGATATGACACCGTGATGGAATTCTACAAGACGTCTGCAGAGATCCAGTCCTATGCCGAAACCGCTTTTAATGCTGCCTGTCTCATTGCTTCCCTGATAGAACCGTTCAAACAATCTGTGTTCTGTCTTTGAATCAAGACCTATACCGCTGTCTATCACACTCACCTCAACCGCTTTACCTATTTCCGGATTATCTATGAGGGAATTCCTTACAACTATATTTCCTCCTTTGGGAGTATATTTTATCGCATTGGAAATCAGATTCACAAGAATTTTGTCAAAGTTGGAGCGGTCTACCCAAATAGCGGGCAACTCCTCCCCTGACTGAAATGTCAGCGTAAGGCCTTTTTCCGAGGCTTGTGGAGTAAACATCATTACCAATTCACTGACAAAATCATTCATATCCGTCAGTCGACACGCAAGGCGCGGCTTCCCTTTCTCAAGTTTCCGAAGCTCAAGAAGCTGATTCACCAGACTGAGTATGCGCTGTGAGTTTCTGTGCATGGTTTGGAGTTTCATCTTAACCTCGTTGCTGAAAGGCTCCTTCATCAGTGATTCCAAAGGACTCATGATTAAAGTTATCGGAGAACGTATATCGTGTGACACATCCATAAAGAACTTGATACGCGCCTCGTCTTCCCGGGCTTGACGTTTCCTCTTCCAGACGATGAACAGGAGTGTCACCAAAGTAATGAAAAGAAGCCAGTAGATCAACTTGGCCCACCAGGAAAGATACCATGGTACAGATATGTTGATATCTACTGTAAGCGGCTCTGACAGAATCTGATTCTCAATAGCTTGTATGGTAAGTTTATATTTACCGGGATCAAGATGTGGAAGATAGATAAGGGACTCTCCCGGAGCACTGGTGATCCAATCTTTGCTATAACCTTCGAGTTGCCAGCGGTATTGAACATTTGACCCGTCTCGGAAGTCCATCGTAGTGAGACGCAACGTAAGAGCATTGGCTTTATACGGGAGATAAAGAGCTGTCGGGCGCATCGCCTCCCCTTCCACCAATGGCCGGTCACTCAGTTTTACCGTGGGGGAAAGACGGTGACCGTTAAGATAAATGCCCGATATCTTTATATCTGAGCCGAAACCCGGGGCAAGCACTGTTTCCGGAGAAAAAGAGGTAACTCCAAGATTACTTGATGTGTATATGGTGCGCCCCGTCTCTGTAGCCCCTATATTACGGAAGGAATTCTCCACAAGCCCGTAGCCCCCATGAAAGGAAACGAAAGTAGAGTCAGCCGGATTCAGAAATGACAAGCCGTGTAATGTGGAAATCCAAAGGCCTCCTTTACGGTCGATAGCCAATCCACGGATATCATTCGATACCAAACCGTCGGCTGTGGTATATTTTTTCAAATCTTTGCCGGCAGAATCTATGATGATCAGGCCATGACTTGTGCCAATGGCAATCTCACCTTTCTCGGTCTCTGTCACTGCGTAAGAAGCGCCTGACCTGAAGGGAGCCTGATCTATCACCATAAGCGAATCGCCTCTGAGATCATAACAAGCAAGGCCACCGAACATACCCATCCAAATTTTGTCATCATGTGTGCGGGTAAGTGTAGTGACGTATGAATTGGTAAGACGATTGCTGTCACTGTCTATCGGCAACCAAGTCTTTTCACCGGTTTTCCGGTTATAACGCATCACCCCCACTCCATGTACAGCTACAAAAAGATCATCGCCGAACCCCGGGGCAACATAGATATTAGGGAAGGTGCCCTCCACATTGAGCATAGGACTGACTTGACCATCTGGAAGCGAGACCTCATAAAGGCCTTTATTCTCAATTCCTACTATAAGTTTATCACCCTCCACCAAGGTAAGAGATTTTATAACATCAGTGCCCGGTATGGATGTGGCCATAAGTAACTTACCGGTCGGGGAAAACATCATAAGAGTCTGATTATCCAGTCCAAGAATGACATTTTCTTTCCATGTGGTCAAAGCATTGATTCCTCCCGCGAAATCGTTGAAAGTATCAGTCAATTTGCGATAAGTAAACGCGAGTTGACGCCGGGGAATCATCACTATACCATAATAATTGCAGCCAAGCCAGATATTGCCGTCTGAAGAACAGTAGATGGAGCCGATGTTAGCTGTGCGTAATGTCAGGAAGGGTGAATATATGTCGGAAGATGGCTTCACAGTATTGGAATTCCCTTCAATACACCACAGGCCCTCACCAAAAGTGCCGACATAGACTGTATCTCCACCTGAACTTGCCAGACACAAGATATGGATAGGAGAAACCGACGACAATGACTCAACAAGATTATTCTCTTTTAGCTTGATCCGGAAAATATGGGAGACATCGGCTGCCAGGATATTACCATGGTTGTCAAGAGCCAAATCTCTGATATAATTGTCGCTTACTTTTATCAGACTGCTTTTTCCGTTGGGCTCGATTACACATATTTCACCTGAACGGGTGCCTGTGTAGATTTTTCCATCGGCCGGACATAGCAAGGTATTGAAATTTTTCTCCTCCTGAAGATTCGGCATATACCGCACCGCCACCGGGGAGCCCGACTCCTCACTTATCACATATAAACCCACACCCGATACCACAAAAATAATTGTACTGTCAGGAAGCTCGTTTAACGCTATGATATAACCATAGAAATTCAACATGGGCAACTCCATCACCTGAAATGAATCTGTGGAAGGATCATATAGATTCAGGCCATTGGCAGTAGCCACCCAGACGCGCCCTTTGGTATCACACATAAGCTCTAAAACGCGGTTATCGCTTATTGAGCCCTCAACTTCAGGATCTGAAGTATAGGTGTCATAATTATTACCTTCAAATCGTAGCAAGCCTCGGTCTGTACCGATCCAGAGGAACCCGTCGGAATCCTGACAGAAGGAAGTATAATCTGATGCGACGGCCTCCGGTCCGGTAAAAAGCCAACCGGTATACGAGGAGGAAGAGGGGCCTTGGTAAGTCGACGGTGTCTGGGAAATCACTTCTTCCGCCGACAAAAACAAGCCCGCAAGGAGCGATAGTAGTATTATGAGTTGTTTCATGTATAGATCTTTATGGTGCAAATTTAAGCATTTTTCCCAATTCCGGCTTATGTCACAAAATAAAAATATCACATGTTACAAATTTATACGATTTTGTTACATTTCTATACATCCCTAATTTTCTCCCACTTGAAAATCAACAATATGTATATACCTAACCAAACACAACTGCGACATAATAATTTGCATCCGTATCATATAATAATTAAATTTGCAAAAACATTTCTCCACCATGAAACACCTCTTACATTTTATTTTTTCACTCATAGCAGCCCATGTCTTCGCAGCCTCTTCTGTCTCGACACTTGAAATTGCAAGAAGTGAGGCTAACCGCTTCTTCGGGGCTGATAGGGTTCAAATTGAAGTTATAGCCAAGGCCCCTGTTCCACCTGAAGGTTTTATCGTTCATCGTAATCGGGACGGTTGGCAACTGCTTGCCTCCACTCCTGTCGGGGCGCTTTACGGAGTTTACGACTTGATCCGGCGTTCTCCCCGGGGTATCCCTGACCATTTTTCAGATTCTCCGGCTTTACCTCTGCGTATATTAAATCATTGGGATAATCTTGACGGTACGGTTGAACGCGGCTATGCCGGACACTCAATCTGGAAATGGGATGTGCCCCTGTCTGAAACCGACCGTGACCTCTACACTCGCTATGCTCGTATAAATGCAAGGGTCGGTATCAATGGTGCCGTGCTGAACAATGTCAATGCCTCTCCGAGGATCCTTTCCGAGGAAAAACTTAAACGTGTCGCGGAAATCGCTGACATCCTCCGACCTTATGGCATCAAGACCTATCTGTCGGTGAATTTCGCATCTCCTATGGCACTTGATTCACTTTCATCAGCTGATCCTCTGCTTCCGGAAGTGCAACAATGGTGGAAAAATAAAGCCGCGCAGATATATGGTCTGATACCTGATTTCGGAGGATTTCTGGTAAAGGCGAATTCTGAAGGGCAGCCCGGTCCGATGGATTTTGGACGAAGTCACGCCGATGGAGCAAACATGCTCGCAGATGCCCTTGCTCCCTATGGTGGAGTCGTGATGTGGCGGGCATTCGTCTACTCCCCATCGGATAACGACCGCGCGAAACAAGCTTACCTCGAGTTTCAACCCCTTGACGGACAATTCCGGGATAATGTCATTGTCCAGATTAAGAACGGCCCTGTCGATTTCCAGCCACGTGAGCCTTATTCACCACTTTTCGGTGCCACTCCCTCCACGTCGCAGATGGCTGAGCTACAGATCACCCAGGAATATCTCGGCCACTCGAATCATCTCGCGTTTTTAGCCCCTATGTGGAGCGAATTTTTCGACTTTGTGCCCCCTTCCGGACTAAAAGGTGTAGCCGGGGTAGCCAATGTGGGTGACACAGACAATCTTACGGGCCACCCTCTCGCAATGGCAAACTGGTATGCTTTTGGTAGAATGGCGTGGAATCCTGAACTCACCCCCGACAGAATTGCTGAAGAATGGATACGATCTTATCTTGTGGAGACCTCCACACCTGAAAATGTAATATCTGACTTGACAGACATGTTCACAGAGAGCCATGAAGCGGTAGTAGACTATATGATGCCGTTAGGCCTACATCATATCTTTGCTTTCGGTCATCATTACGGGCCTGAGCCGTGGTGCGACGTGCCGGGTGCTCGTGAAGATTGGCTGCCACGCTACTATCATCGGGCCGATCATAACGGAATCGGTTTTGACCGCACCTCAAAAGGAAGTGATGCCGTAAGTCAGTACCCGGAGCCATTCCGCTCTACTTTTGCCAATATCGAGCAATGTCCTGATGAGTTTATCCTATGGTTTCATCATCTCCCCTGGAATTATAAGATGAAAAGCGGCAACAACTTATGGGAGGAACTATGTTTCCACTACCAGAGAGGGGTAGATAAAGTAGGTGACTTCCAAAATATCTGGAACACAGCTGCCCCCTACCTTGAGCCTACCCTGTATGCTGATGTCAAAGGAAGACTTCAGACACAGAAGAAGGATGCCGAATGGTGGCGTGACGCATGTCTGAGTTATTTCGGAGAATTGGCGTGTCTACCTTTACCGACAGGCATCCCGGCTCCCAAACACACTCTGAGTCACTATAAATCTATACATCTGCCAATAACCAACTATGAATGTCCGAGTGCCGCCTTGCTTGATTCTGTGAGATAGACTTTATTAGATTGATCTGTTATGATCAGCAGATTAATCTGTTGTGAAAATATGACAGCAGGTTATGTTTTCAGCATTAAGCCGTTTCGTTACACACGATTCACTATGGCCATACACTCGGCTTCAACCAGCCACCCGGGGCGGCATACGGGAGCCAACACAATTACTGTCGGGACTTCAGGGAATCTTTCAGCAAAAATTAAAGAGACGTCATTATAATCTGCTATGTCGCGCAGATAGACAATAAAATGGGCTACCTCTCCGAATCCTGCTCCACCCTCTTCCAAAAGCACTTCTATATTTTCCAGCATCCTATCGGTCTGGGCTGTTATATCTCCTGTATGGACAATCTTACCCTGATTATCAATACTTGCGGTACCCGACACAAATATGTGACGGCTCTTGTTATAATCCACAGCAGTGGCACGTTCAAATGACACACCATATTCAGCGGTACGGTTCAGATGCGACTCTCCATGCAGATAAGTAATCCGGTCAGGCATAACGTTAAGGTCGGCAAAAGCATTGAAAGCCACTGTCTGTGCCGGATCCGCACTGACACCGTTTATGCCGGTAGAGGCTATGAAATGTGTATCGGGAGTCAGACCCAAAGAATTGAATACTTCATTTCTGCCATCCACTACCCCTTTATAATTCACGTCTATGTCCCTTACCATAAACCATGTGCGGAGACAATTATCTGCCAATGACCCACCCGCCGCTTTCAGTTCAGCGTCAAGACGGTTCATACATTTCTTGGTCATCAGATATGAGTCGCCGTGGCCGAGATTCATATCCCCCGCCCACAATTCACCGGATTTGCTTTTCCATATTCCATCAGAAATTTCCATCAATTTCTCGCCTTTACGGAAAATCACCCATACAGCCACCTTTGTACCATCCAAAGGTGATTGCTGTATAAGAGACATCGCGCACCGGAGGTTACGGGGAATACGATCATGTTGATTGGCGATATCACTCAGAAACCAGCGGATGAAGACCGGACAGACCTCCGGATTTTCTATCTCGTCTTCCCTTTCACCATCAATATACTTCCTGATATTGTCCGCAGTGGCAGCCAAGGCCCTCTCCAAAGAGTCAACTTGTTGCTCAAATTTACTGTTGAGCAACGTAGTGCGTATAATTGCATGGGTCTCCTTAGAATCATCTCCGGATATCGCTACTGACGCCACAGCGTCTTCATATACATATCTGATATATTCCATCTTACTCTATCTGACCGCGAACTGATGCAGTTCAATCATGCAAAGTTACATAAAAAAGAGTTATCATTTAATAAAAAGAGCAACTTCCTCACGAAGCCACTCTCTTATTTTTTCGGATAAACTTCCGAAAATGCCGGTGCCCCTATCAGGCGCCGGGCTGATTCCAATGTACCATTATTCAACCAAACATAGTTTGATAAACAAGATTGTCGATGTCGTTTCTCACGAAGAGACACCAACTGTTTCATTATTTATGATAATAACCTAAGCCTGTATCACGAAAAAGAGCTTTTCTCTTTTATTTGGTATTTAACATTTACCCTTGCGAATGTCTGAGGGCGCATGAAGACGGTCCGGGATTAATCCCGACCGTCAATTCTCAAATTTTGGTTATGCAGAAAGATTCTCTTTAAATAATTAGGAGAATCTATAGGATTTGTATGTCAGATACAAATATATTTTTTACAAAGTTAAAGAAAAATTTTTAAAATCAAGAATTTTGCAATGAAATTTATTAAAAATATTGAATTATTACACATAATTTCTCTTTTTAACACTTGAAGACTATATAAAACTCACCTTAATCAATCTATCTCCGGTAGCCCTTCCACTCTGTCTTTCTCTTTTTATGGCAATTTCAAGTATTTTGGTTAATTTTGCACCGGAAACAAAACCTATCCGACATCTATAAATCTTCTCCCATATTAAAAAATGACACGACGCGATATCAAACGTGGCACAATCGGCACAATCCTCTTCTCTATCGTTGCCTATGCGGTCATTATAATTGCATCTTATCAACATAACTCTTGCAGTCGTAATGTATTGGCTGATTCATCTAAAGATGGGCATGACAATGTTGTCTGGACCGATACACTTTCAAATCATTCTTCCGATTGGAAAGCGCTCAATACTATGGATCGCGAAATAGAGCGTTTTATGCAAAAATGGCAGATAAAGGGACTCTCTTTTGCCGTAACACGCCACGATTCGCTCCTTTATGCCAAGGGTTACGGGTATGCTGATGCCGAAATCGGAAGAAAACTTGAAGCAGCAGATATCATGCGTATAGCTTCTGCATCAAAACTTGTCACTGCCATTGCCGTGATGAAACTCGCGGAAGAGGGGCGCATTTCTCTTGATACGAAAATTTTTGGTCAAGAAGGTATTCTCAACGACACAACGTTTACTAATGCCATGTGCGACAAACGTATGCTCGACATAACCGTTGACCATCTTCTACGTCACATGGGAGGATTCGGACGTGGAGCGGGCGACCCTATGTTCACTATAAACGAAATTATTAAAGCTAAAAGGCTTTCCGGACCCCCAACGCCTGAAGAACTGGTAAAGATAGTGCTCGGGCGTAAGATAGCTTTTGCTCCGGGAAACGGTCGCATCTATTCTAATTTCGGATACATGCTGCTTTCTATGGCAATTGAAAAAATCACCGGTGAAAGTTATTGGGATTATGTCACCAAGCATGTGCTCCAACCCGCCGGATGCTATAGCTTCCGACCCGCTACAAATTATTATGAAGAACGTTATGCGAATGAGTCAAAATATTATGCTCCGGATGATGAACTCGTGGAGGAATTCAACGGCAGCGGACGGCTCGTAAGCCGTGTCTATGGCGGAAATGATGTATATGGTTTGAAAGGAGCCGGAGGATGGTGCACTTCGGCCGCCGACTTCGCTCGCCTTGTAGCCGCCGCAGATGCAGATCCGCGTCTGGAAGATATCATTTCTCCACGGTCAGTGGCTACTTTAACCGCTCATTCCGATGACGAAAAACTGTCAAGAGGATGGAGCGAATGTGACGGTAAAGGAAAATGGTCACGCACCGGGACACTCTCCTCAACCCATACTCTCGTAGAACGCTTTCCTAACGGCGACTGCTGGGTGATGATTACAAATTCCGGTGTCTGGACCGGCTTTCACTTCACACGTGATCTGTCGCGACTGCTTGAACGCTTACGTTCCAAATACAGTGACTCTCTTCCTCACCGTAACCTCTTCTAAAGGAAAATAAAGCATAGAATACACTTGAAGTTGCTCTTTTTTTACTAATTTTGTGCTTAATTAATACTTCCTGTCACTATCGTTTCATCGTAGTGCCTTATTTAAGAATATATGCCTCAATATTGTCATATCGATCAACCCCTTACTCTCGAAAGTGGTGAAACTATCCCCTCTCTAACCATTGCATATAACACCTACGGTACACTCTCGCCAGCCAAAGATAATGTAATCTGGGTAATGCATGGTCTTACTGCCAATTCAGATGTAGCCGACTGGTGGCCACATACCGTAGAAAAAGGCAAATTCCTTGATCCGGAAAAATATTTCGTGGTGTGCGCGAATGTGCTCGGATCATGCTACGGCACCACAGGTCCCTCTTCCATAAATCCGGCCACAGGCAAACCCTGGTGTGGGGATTTCCCAAGAGTTACAATCCGTGATATGGTGACTTGTCACCGGCTTCTTGCCGAAAAGCTCGGCATCAAGAAAATTCATGAGATGATCGGCGTGTCATTAGGTGGTTTTCAGGCAATAGAATGGATGGTGACCGACCCCGATATTGCCGAGAATGTGATGTTCTGTGCCACCGATTCTTCCTGCAGCCCATGGCTGGCAGCTTTCAACAAAACCATGTATATGGCGATCAATGCAGACCCCACCTACGGTCAACCACGTCTTGACGCCGCACGTAAAGGTCTGTCCACTGCCCGTGCCATTGCCTTGATAAGCTATCGCGGTCCTTTCGCATATAACATGAGCCAACGTGATTCTCTTGAGCAGAGTGATCCTTTTTTTCATCGGGTTCAGACTTATCAGGAATATCAGGGTGTGAAACTATGCAATCGTTTTGATGTCTATTCCTACGTAAGGATTTGTGAAAGCGGTGACTCCCACAACGTGGGTAGAGGTCGCGGCGGGATACGCCAGGCCCTGCAGCGCATCAAGGCAAATACGCTTGTAATCGGTATCAGTTCGGATATTCTGTTCCCTCCGGCTTGTCTCAAGGAACTCTCCGAGTCAATCCCCGGCTCTATACTGAGAGTTATGGAATCGGATTTTGCCCACGACGGCTTCCTTATCGAGCATGAAAAGCTCAATACCATAATGCAGGAATGGCGTAGAATCAGGAAAGGAAGCAATAATGATTAAGTCGATTACCCCTGATCTCGGGAAAGTAAACTTCCTCAAATCACCAGCACCCTTATTATTCCTACTGATCATGCTGTTGTCTGCGTGTGTGACCGAAGGGCTGGAAGATAATGAAGGTCTGGTGGCTGGGGATAAGCTTCCACAATTCACCGTTACCCTGAATAATGGTGAAACTGTTACCACATCATCTCTGCGAGGAAAGAAAGTTCTCATAGAGTTTTTTAACACCACCTGCGCTGATTGTCAGCAAAGCCTTCCTACAATCGACAAGCTCTACCGGAATCTGAGAGATGACGAGGAGATTGCCATATTTGCCATTGCAAGGGATGAGAATGCATCTGAAATCGAAGCTTACTGGCAAGAGAATAAGCTTATTCTCCCGTATTCGCCTCAGCCCGACCGTAAAGTATATGAGCAGTTTGCAACGGTAGGCATTCCACGGATATTCATAGCTGCTCCCGACGGAACCATCACCGCAACTTTCGGTCCGGACGATCGGCCGACAGTGGTCCAACTTTCCACTCTCCTCTCCAATTGAATGTCTCAATTCCATGAAAAAACTTAAGACAGGCATATTTATTCATTTGGCCTTATGGTTAACTGTAGCCTATACAGTGATACCGGCAATAGCTCAGCCGAAAAATAAGGTGACATCCAAAGCTGAATTCGTGAATCCCTACATAGGCACCGCCAACAGTGAGACCACGGCAGCCGGAAGTTTCGGTAAAGGCACTGAAGAACTCGGACAGACATTGCCTGCCGTTTTCTCTCCACATGGCATGAATTTCTGGACTCCACAAACCCGTGATACCGAAAATAAATGTGTGGCTCCCTACTATTACGCCGATTCCTTATTTCAAGGATTCCGTTGCTCCCATTGGATCGTCGGAGGCTGCACACAAGACTAT
>VIDP01181416.1_pt1 | contig 14110 bp, 9 predicted proteins | sample 5025131 | NCBI WGS metagenome assembly VIDP01 (sample SAMN11853144, study PRJNA449069) | gut metagenome | isolation source: stool from male vole | host: Microtus ochrogaster | place: USA:Florida | collected 2017
CCTGTGTATGGCGCGCAATGGCGCTCCTGGCCCGATGGCCGGGGAGGCACGATTGACCAGATAGCTGAGGCAGTCCGTCTTATCAAGGAAGACCCCCAGTCGCGGCGAATAATCGTCAGCGCGTGGAATGTGGCTGAACTCGACAGCATGGCTCTTGTGCCCTGCCACGCCATGTTTCAGTTTTACGTCCATGACGGCCGCCTGTCGTGCCAGCTCTACCAGCGGAGCGCCGACATGTTCCTTGGCGTACCCTTCAACATCGCAAGCTACGCCCTGCTCACCATGATGATGGCCCAGGTATGCGGACTGCGCCCCGGAGAGTTTATCCACACCTTAGGCGACACCCACATATATCTCAATCATCTGGACCAGGTCAGGGAACAACTGAGCCGCGAGCCGCGCCCCCTGCCCCGGATGATTCTCAATCCTGAGGTCAAGGACATATTCTCCTTCAAGTATGAGGATTTCCGTCTTGAGGGGTATGATCCTTGGTCGGCGATCAAAGGTGAGGTGAGCGTCTGAAACATGTATCATACACCCATGAAAGATATGAAAATCCATGCGATAGTGGCCATAGCCGAAGACCTCGGCATAGGCCGGCGAGGCGAGCTCCTTTGGCGCATAAAGGAAGACCTGCAGCGGTTCAAGCGGCTCACTTTGGGCCATCCCGTCATAATGGGGCGCAAGACAGCCGATTCGCTGCCAAAGCCGCTGCCCGGACGCACCAACATAGCCGTCACCCGCAATCCTGCCTGGAAGAAGGAAGGATTTTTCAGGGTATCCTCGCTCGAGGAGGCACTCAACGTGGCCTGCAGCGCTGAGGGAGGGGAGAAGGCTTTCATCATCGGCGGGGGGGAGATATACCGTCTCGCTTTCCCGCTTGTCGATGTGCTGGACGTGACGCGCATATTTGCCCGGCTTGATGATGCCGATGCCTGGTTTCCGGCCATATCGCCCGAGGAATGGATATTGGAGGAGCCGGGGGAGATGCATGAGACCGCAGAGGGGCTGAAATATGTATTTGAAAGATACGTCAGGAAAGACCATGAAGATAGTCATACTGAATAAATCCGACCGCAGAGGGGGAGCGGCTGTGGTCAGCTTGAGGTTGATGGAGGCGCTCCGTGCCCGGGGCGCAGATGCCCGAATGGTAGTCGCCGAAAAGCTGAGCGATTCCCCTTATGTTTCTGTCGCAGCATCTCCGATTGCACTTAAAGCGCCCTTCCTTGCCGAGCGTCTTCAGATATTCCTTGCCAACGGTATGGACCGCTCCACGCTCTTCAAGGTGGATACCGGGGCTTTCGGAATTAACATACTGGGGCATCCCTGGGTGAAGGAGGCGGATGTAGTCATGCTCAACTGGGTCAACCAGGGGTTCGTCTCGCTCGATGGAGTACACCGCCTTGCGCGGGCAGGCAAACGCTTGATATGGACCATGCACGACCTGTGGTGCATGACCGGAATATGCCATCACACCGGAGGGTGCGGGCGTTTCCGCAACGAATGTGGAGGGTGCCGGTTTCTCAATCATAACGAAGAGAGGCCCTTCCGGAGAGACCTGGCCACTTCGGTGCAGACGAAGAAGGAGGCCCTGTATTCAGATGCCGATATACATTTCGTGGCTGTCAGCAGCTGGCTGCGAGACCTGGCTCGGGAGAGTCGTCTGCTCGGAGATAAGAGGGTGAGCGTTATACCAAATGCCTTTGAAATAGGGGAGCGGGCGCGGAGAATATCCGCCCTTGAGCGCCCCGGAGAACGTGGGGAAGGGCTGCTGAGGATTGTCATGGGAGCCGCACGTCTTGACGATACAGTCAAAGGGCTTCCCGTACTCGTTGAGGCTACCCGGGTCTTTGCGCGGAAATATCCCGAAATGGCTGCGCGCAGCGAACTGGTGACCTTCGGCGGAATACGCGACCCGCGCAACTTGGAGGGGATGGGCATAGCCCACCGCCACATCGGCACAGTCAAAGGTGAGGATGCCCTGGCGGAACTGTACGGCACCGCCTCCGTGGTGGTCTCCACCTCGGAGTATGAAACGCTCCCGGGCACCCTCATAGAGGGCCAGGCATACGGAGCCATCCCGGTGAGCTTCGACCGCGGAGGCCAGCGCGACATAATCACCCCCCCGGAGTGCCCTCCCCACGAAATCGCAGCTTCGGATAAGCAGCCTGGCGAACTCGCAGCTTCGGAAACATGCACAGGCTTTCTGGTGCCCTATACCTCAGATTTAGGAGCAGGAGCAGAAGGCATAGCCGATGCAATAGCTGCGGCCCTGCGAATAGCAGGCCCTGACATCCGCCGCCGCATGCTCAGCAGCGTAGAATCCCGCTTCTCAGCCCAAGCAGTCGCCGACGCCTACCTCCGCCTCTGCAACCCCTGATTCCCGGGGCCCTGGAAGAATCAGCCAGGCAAATGCTCCGCAATCAGGGACAAATGCTCCGCATTCAGTCGGCAAATGCTCCGCATTTGAACAGAACGGCTTCGCGCCGCCGCTCCTCGGGCGTTTTTCTCTTGGCCTCCTCTCTTTCTGGGATCTCCTCCCGGCGCCCCAATCCGCCACTTCAAAGGCGCGAAGCCGTCCTGTTCAAATGCGAAGCATTTGCCACCGCCATCTGACCTCCGCCTCCGCGCCATCCGCCTCCGCCTTAGCGCCTGTGACGACGCATACCCACTCCGAGCCCATCAGAGCCGGAGGCTCAGCCCTCCATCAGCCACATATTGGGCGAAATCATTCATGGCCAGACACAGCTGCCGCGTCAGCACAGGCGGCGTGAGGGTATGCACGGCCGGAGCAATGATCAGCAACCGCCCCTCAGAGCATAAATCATGCAACCGCCCCTTGGGAGCGAATCGCGGCCCGAAGCCGTTCCCCTCAATAAGAATCAGCCGCCCCCCATTGTCAATTGCCCAGTCACGCACCCTCCGCTCAGCCTCCGAAATGAAAGGCGAAATCAGCACCCCGCCATTCTCCACAGTCCGTTTCCAAGTAATCTTGCGCTCCCGAAGGAAATCCGCAGAAAAACTGCGGCTGATTCTGACCGCCTCAATGTCCGGATCGTTGAGAAGAAAAGGATTGCCATACACCTCAAACTTCCGTCCGTCCGCAGTGTCAGCGAAAAAGCGGCTGTGAAACTCAGGATGCATCATCCGCAGCAACCGCCTCCGCGGATTGTCGCTCACATAACGCTTCATGCGTTCAAGCTGCCCGCTCTTCATCAGGATGCGGTCATGATAGCCTTCCTCAAATACCGAGACAAGAGGCGGAAAATCGCTCCTTTGCTTCTCATTCAGAGTGGTATACCCACGGGTACAGGCAGCCTTAAAAGAGGAAATTATTGAACCGAGATGAAACTGCGTCTTCTCAGTGACGAATATCACGAAATGCACATGCTCCGGCATAATGACGCTGCGCATGATCTGCGTAAAAGGAAAATCCTTCTTGATTCCCGAAAGGGCAGAGGCCACAATCTCTCCGAGCGGAGTCTTAATGATAGCCGGAGGAAAGTCATGATCACCTGGTCTCCCGGTAATCCGTGAGAAAGGCGGCATCCCCGCAGCAGCATTGACAGTGATCAGGTAGATGCAGCGCCCATAATAATCGTTCCAAGGCGCACGCCGACAGCCGTTAGGAATAAGCGCCCGCTTCTGATGCACCGGAAATACCTCGTTAATATTTACCTCCATTCTATATGCTTAATTCTTAAGTGGATGTCCTTGGAATTGTTTTGCAAATATAGTAAAAAAACTTATTTCATTGGTGCAGTTGGCCGTATTTCATTGGTGCAGTTGGCCGTATTTCGTTGGTGGAGTTGGCCGTAATGCGTGTTAAAATGACGGATATGGATTTGCAGGGACATGGCGTGCCATGTCCGCATTGCCCATCGGCTTGTTATTCTCCGGACATGGCGTGTTATTCTGCTGACATGGCACGCAATGTCCCTGCAAATGCGAAAAAATTATGCGGGTGATAAAAAATTTTGCAGGTTTCGCAAAAATTATTTAACTTTGCCGCTGCAGACCGCTCTCAGAAGCCCCGGTCCGGGGATATGCGGGCAGGGAACTGTACGGACGCCGACCCGGGTGCGTCCGCGAAAATACATAGAAAGCGTATATCCGCGCTGATTCTTGACTTTCCGGAATTCTCGCAAAATTTCAATCAATAGTCAAGGATAGAGCAACGGTAGACGCCCGTGGCATGTAATGTCCTGCTCCGGCTCAGTGTCTCGTGAGAGACATAGCCGGAAGCAATGGTTACATATTCTTGCGTGGCATTCTGCGTTGGCTTCCGACTATTGATGGGCAATGCGAGAAGCCTCGGAAAGTAGGACGGCAACAGATACAGATTCCCGCGCTTTTTCTTTAAGTAACCTAACGCCAACGAGGGGATGACCGAGGCACGAAACACAATCATGGACACCAAATTACAGAAGGTTGCTGCCAGAATCAAGAAGGATATGGCCGACATGAAGGAGAGGTGGAAGTTCAGTCCCGGTATATATGTGGGGAAGACCGATGATTTCCACGAGTCGAGTGAACGTCACAAGAAGGAAGGATACCCCGTGTTGCTGCATGTAGCAAAAGGAGAGCCGAAAGACATCGCAGAATTGGAAAATGCCATGATTACATTTTACCAAAATTCTCCTGACTGGAAATGTCACAACACCAATGCCGGCAGCGGGGGAAATCCGAATGCGGACAAATTGTACATCTGTTTCGATTCCTCTGTGAAAGGAGACGATCTGTACGAGTTGGATGAAGTGTGGTTTTTAGGGGATGGCTATCCTTCAGACCTCAACAAGTGAATAAAATGATCCGACCGGCCAAAAATCAGGTGTCTGAAGCTCTCCCTACACTATATGAGATTCTCCCTTTGATTTAAAATGATGAAATTTCATATCGCTCCGGTTGTAACTGGAACTATGTGAAACAAAATGCGAAGGAAATCAAAATAAAAAATGTGGAGAATCAAATAGTAATAGCTCCAGCCGAAGGAGATGCCATACTTAAAATGAAAAGAAGTAATAGGATTGCATCTGATTTTTTGAGTCTATTCAGGAATGCATTTGCGCATAACTATATTTCTTATGAAGCTGAGGCCAAACAACTGACCGTAGACTTGAAAACTAAGGATGGCACCGAGTTGCTGGCAGGTCGAATCACCCTCTCTGCTTTTGAAGACATTGTAAAATGTATAAAGGAGTCAAGAGGGAACCATAAAAATAGTGTGAAATGAAAAATACAATCACAAAAATCGGAGTACTGTTAGCAATGCTGCTGACAGTACTCTCGGCATCGGCCTACGATTTCAAGGTTGATGATCTCTATTACAATGTCATATCCTTAGAAAACATGACATGTGAGCTGGCTAGTGGAGATGAAAAATATTCAGGCGATCTAATCATTCCTGAAACTGTAGTCTATAATGGACGTCAATTTTCGGTTATCGGTATCGAGTATGGGGTGTTCATTTCATGCCGATCCCTTAAGTCAATAGTTCTTCCCAATTCGGTGACCGCCCTTCGGATGAGAATGTTCGTAGGATGCAGTTCCCTTCGGTCAGTAACTATTCCTAATTCGGTGACCACTATAGAATATGAAGTGTTTTCAGGATGCAGCTCTCTTGAGACAATAACTATCCCCAATTCGGTGACCGCCATTGGGGTGAGAGCGTTCGAAGGATGCAGTTCCCTTCGGTCGGTAACTATCTCCAATTCGGTGACTACTATAGAGAATGAAGTGTTTTCAGGATGCAGCTCTTTGAGGGGGGTGACTATTCCCCATTCGGTGACCTCCATTAGGGCCAAAGCTTTCAAAGGTTGCAAGGCCCTTAGGTCGGTCACTATCCCCAATTCTGTAGTCACTATCGAGTATGAGGCATTTTTAGGGTGCAGGTCTCTTGACTCAATAACTATCCCCAATTTGGTGACCACTATAGAGAGTGATGTGTTTTCTGGATGCAGCTCTCTGAGGTCAATAACAATCCCCAATTCGGTGACCTCCATTAGGGCTAATGCTTTCGAAGGTTGCATAGCCCTTAAGGCACTAACTATCCCTAATTCCGTGACAACCATAGGCAGCGGGGTTTTCCAAAAATGTACTTCTCTTGAATCGGTTGCTTTATCTGATGCTTTGGTGAGAATTCCAACTTATACTTTTTGGGGCTGTTCATCCTTAAAGGAATTAAACATCCCAGGATCAGTGATACAGCTACGCCAGGCTGTGGGAAAAGATGGAGGCAATACAACATTTCGAGATTGTGTAAACCTGCGTCGTCTTGGACTGCTGTATTCTGAAGAGGCCTTGGAGGTGGGATATGTCAGTGAAGGCAACTTTTACTGGTCAGAATGGACAGAATGGACTGAAACTCTAACTGAACTCTACATTGACCGTCCTCTAAAAGTGAATATTACTGTGCCTAATCTTGAAAAACTTGAGATTGGCGAGCATATGCGTACTACAAGCCATATTGAAGGTATAGCTAAGTTGAATAAATTGAATATCATACAATCGTATGCTGTAGAGCCTCCATCTTTGCCCGAAATGTCAACTACCCAGTATATGAACCTCAATGTATTAGTTCCAAATGAATCATTGGAGGCATACAAGGGAGCTCCAGGCTGGAAGAATTTCTGGAATATCAGTGGTTTTGATGCCTCGGGCATACAGAAAGTGAATGAGGCTGCGGATGCGCCGATGCAGGTGTATTCGCTCAGCGGTGTGAAGGTGGCTGAAAGCACGGAGAATCTTCCTAAGGGCATCTATATCGTTCGACAGGGGGACAAAGCCCGTAAGATTGCTGTGAACTGACCGGCTTCAAGCCGATTCTATGATACTTGATCGGCTTGGGGCCGATATGATAATACTCGCCGGGGAGACGGATGTCCTCCCGGCGTTTTGCTGATGATTGGGATTTTAGAATAAGGAGGTATGGACGTATTTTTAATGTTGAGAAAATGAAAAGATTACCGGAGGTAGGTCTGTGGGAGCAGCAGGAGAAGGAAACATGAATCAAAAAATAGTGAAATGCGGTGAATAAGGCAATTAATCGCCGCAAATTTGCGGCGATTAATTGCCTTATTCACCGCATTTCACTATTTTTTGATTCATGTTTCCTTCTCCTGCTGCTCCCACAGACCTACCTCCGGTAATCTTTTCATTTTCTCAACATTAAAAATACGTCCATACCTCCTTATTCTAAAATCCCAATCATCAGCAAAACGCCGGGAGGACATCCGTCTCCCCGGCGAGTATTATCATATCGGCCCCAAGCCGATCAAGTATCATAGAATCGGCTTGAAGCCGGTCAGTTCACAGCAATCTTACGGGCTTTGTCCCCCTGTCGAACGATATAGATGCCCTTAGGAAGATTCTCCGTGCTTTCAGCCACCTTCACACCGCTGAGCGAATACACCTGCATCGGCGCATCCGCAGCCTCATTCACTTTCTGTATGCCCGAGGCATCAAAACCACTGATATTCCAGAAATTCTTCCAGCCTGGAGCTCCCTTGTATGCCTCCAATGATTCATTTGGAACTAATACATTGAGGTTCATATACTGGGTAGTTGACATTTCGGGCAAAGATGGAGGCTCTACAGCATACGATTGTATGATATTCAATTTATTCAACTTAGCTATACCTTCAATATGGCTTGTAGTACGCATATGCTCGCCAATCTCAAGTTTTTCAAGATTAGGCACAGTAATATTCACTTTTAGAGGACGGTCAATGTAGAGTTCAGTTAGAGTTTCAGTCCATTCTGTCCATTCTGACCAGTAAAAGTTGCCTTCACTGACATATCCCACCTCCAAGGCCTCTTCAGAATACAGCAGTCCAAGACGACGCAGGTTTACACAATCTCGAAATGTTGTATTGCCTCCATCTTTTCCCACAGCCTGGCGTAGCTGTATCACTGATCCTGGGATGTTTAATTCCTTTAAGGATGAACAGCCCCAAAAAGTATAAGTTGGAATTCTCACCAAAGCATCAGATAAAGCAACCGATTCAAGAGAAGTACATTTTTGGAAAACCCCGCTGCCTATGGTTGTCACGGAATTAGGGATAGTTAGTGCCTTAAGGGCTATGCAACCTTCGAAAGCATTAGCCCTAATGGAGGTCACCGAATTGGGGATTGTTATTGACCTCAGAGAGCTGCATCCAGAAAACACATCACTCTCTATAGTGGTCACCAAATTGGGGATAGTTATTGAGTCAAGAGACCTGCACCCTAAAAATGCCTCATACTCGATAGTGACTACAGAATTGGGGATAGTGACCGACCTAAGGGCCTTGCAACCTTTGAAAGCTTTGGCCCTAATGGAGGTCACCGAATGGGGAATAGTCACCCCCCTCAAAGAGCTGCATCCTGAAAACACTTCATTCTCTATAGTAGTCACCGAATTGGAGATAGTTACCGACCGAAGGGAACTGCATCCTTCGAACGCTCTCACCCCAATGGCGGTCACCGAATTGGGGATAGTTATTGTCTCAAGAGAGCTGCATCCTGAAAACACTTCATATTCTATAGTGGTCACCGAATTAGGAATAGTTACTGACCGAAGGGAACTGCATCCTACGAACATTCTCATCCGAAGGGCGGTCACCGAATTGGGAAGAACTATTGACTTAAGGGATCGGCATGAAATGAACACCCCATACTCGATACCGATAACCGAAAATTGACGTCCATTATAGACTACAGTTTCAGGAATGATTAGATCGCCTGAATATTTTTCATCTCCACTAGCCAGCTCACATGTCATGTTTTCTAAGGATATGACATTGTAATAGAGATCATCAACCTTGAAATCGTAGGCCGATGCCGAGAGTACTGTCAGCAGCATTGCTAACAGTACTCCGATTTTTGTGATTGTATTTTTCATTTCACACTATTTTTATGGTTCCCTCTTGACTCCTTTATACATTTTACAATGTCTTCAAAAGCAGAGAGGGTGATTCGACCTGCCAGCAACTCGGTGCCATCCTTAGTTTTCAAGTCTACGGTCAGTTGTTTGGCCTCAGCTTCATAAGAAATATAGTTATGCGCAAATGCATTCCTGAATAGACTCAAAAAATCAGATGCAATCCTATTACTTCTTTTCATTTTAAGTATGGCATCTCCTTCGGCTGGAGCTATTACTATTTGATTCTCCACATTTTTTATTTTGATTTCCTTCGCATTTTGTTTCACATAGTTCCAGTTACAACCGGAGCGATATGAAATTTCATCATTTTAAATCAAAGGGAGAATCTCATATAGTGTAGGGAGAGCTTCAGACACCTGATTTTTGGCCGGTCGGATCATTTTATTCACTTGTTGAGGTCTGAAGGATAGCCATCCCCTAAAAACCACACTTCATCCAACTCGTACAGATCGTCTCCTTTCACAGAGGAATCGAAACAGATGTACAATTTGTCCGCATTCGGATTTCCCCCGCTGCCGGCATTGGTGTTGTGACATTTCCAGTCAGGAGAATTTTGGTAAAATGTAATCATGGCATTTTCCAATTCTGCGATGTCTTTCGGCTCTCCTTTTGCTACATGCAGCAACACGGGGTATCCTTCCTTCTTGTGACGTTCACTCGACTCGTGGAAATCATCGGTCTTCCCCACATATATACCGGGACTGAACTTCCACCTCTCCTTCATGTCGGCCATATCCTTCTTGATTCTGGCAGCAACCTTCTGTAATTTGGTGTCCATGATTGTGTTTCGTGCCTCGGTCATCCCCTCGTTGGCGTTAGGTTACTTAAAGAAAAAGCGCGGGAATCTGTATCTGTTGCCGTCCTACTTTCCGAGGCTTCTCGCATTGCCCATCAATAGTCGGAAGCCAACGCAGAATGCCACGCAAGAATATGTAACCATTGCTTCCGGCTATGTCTCTCACGAGACACTGAGCCGGAGCAGGACATTACATGCCACGGGCGTCTACCGTTGCTCTATCCTTGACTATTGATTGAAATTTTGCGAGAATTCCGGAAAGTCAAGAATCAGCGCGGATATACGCTTTCTATGTATTTTCGCGGACGCACCCGGGTCGGCGTCCGTACAGTTCCCTGCCCGCATATCCCCGGACCGGGGCTTCTGAGAGCGGTCTGCAGCGGCAAAGTTAAATAATTTTTGCGAAACCTGCAAAATTTTTTATCACCCGCATAATTTTTTCGCATTTGCAGGGACATTGCGTGCCATGTCAGCAGAATAACACGCCATGTCCGGAGAATAACAAGCCGATGGGCAATGCGGACATGGCACGCCATGTCCCTGCAAATCCATATCCGTCATTTTAACACGCATTACGGCCAACTCCACCAACGAAATACGGCCAACTGCACCAATGAAATACGGCCAACTGCACCAATGAAATAAGTTTTTTTACTATATTTGCAAAACAATTCCAAGGACATCCACTTAAGAATTAAGCATATAGAATGGAGGTAAATATTAACGAGGTATTTCCGGTGCATCAGAAGCGGGCGCTTATTCCTAACGGCTGTCGGCGTGCGCCTTGGAACGATTATTATGGGCGCTGCATCTACCTGATCACTGTCAATGCTGCTGCGGGGATGCCGCCTTTCTCACGGATTACCGGGAGACCAGGTGATCATGACTTTCCTCCGGCTATCATTAAGACTCCGCTCGGAGAGATTGTGGCCTCTGCCCTTTCGGGAATCAAGAAGGATTTTCCTTTTACGCAGATCATGCGCAGCGTCATTATGCCGGAGCATGTGCATTTCGTGATATTCGTCACTGAGAAGACGCAGTTTCATCTCGGTTCAATAATTTCCTCTTTTAAGGCTGCCTGTACCCGTGGGTATACCACTCTGAATGAGAAGCAAAGGAGCGATTTTCCGCCTCTTGTCTCGGTATTTGAGGAAGGCTATCATGACCGCATCCTGATGAAGAGCGGGCAGCTTGAACGCATGAAGCGTTATGTGAGCGACAATCCGCGGAGGCGGTTGCTGCGGATGATGCATCCTGAGTTTCACAGCCGCTTTTTCGCTGACACTGCGGACGGACGGAAGTTTGAGGTGTATGGCAATCCTTTTCTTCTCAACGATCCGGACATTGAGGCGGTCAGAATCAGCCGCAGTTTTTCTGCGGATTTCCTTCGGGAGCGCAAGATTACTTGGAAACGGACTGTGGAGAATGGCGGGGTGCTGATTTCGCCTTTCATTTCGGAGGCTGAGCGGAGGGTGCGTGACTGGGCAATTGACAATGGGGGGCGGCTGATTCTTATTGAGGGGAACGGCTTCGGGCCGCGATTCGCTCCCAAGGGGCGGTTGCATGATTTATGCTCTGAGGGGCGGTTGCTGATCATTGCTCCGGCCGTGCATACCCTCACGCCGCCTGTGCTGACGCGGCAGCTGTGTCTGGCCATGAATGATTTCGCCCAATATGTGGCTGATGGAGGGCTGAGCCTCCGGCTCTGATGGGCTCGGAGTGGGTATGCGTCGTCACAGGCGCTAAGGCGGAGGCGGATGGCGCGGAGGCGGAGGTCAGATGGCGGTGGCAAATGCTTCGCATTTGAACAGGACGGCTTCGCGCCTTTGAAGTGGCGGATTGGGGCGCCGGGAGGAGATCCCAGAAAGAGAGGAGGCCAAGAGAAAAACGCCCGAGGAGCGGCGGCGCGAAGCCGTTCTGTTCAAATGCGGAGCATTTGCCGACTGAATGCGGAGCATTTGTCCCTGATTGCGGAGCATTTGCCTGGCTGATTCTTCCAGGGCCCCGGGAATCAGGGGTTGCAGAGGCGGAGGTAGGCGTCGGCGACTGCTTGGGCTGAGAAGCGGGATTCTACGCTGCTGAGCATGCGGCGGCGGATGTCAGGGCCTGCTATTCGCAGGGCCGCAGCTATTGCATCGGCTATGCCTTCTGCTCCTGCTCCTAAATCTGAGGTATAGGGCACCAGAAAGCCTGTGCATGTTTCCGAAGCTGCGAGTTCGCCAGGCTGCTTATCCGAAGCTGCGATTTCGTGGGGAGGGCACTCCGGGGGGGTGATTATGTCGCGCTGGCCTCCGCGGTCGAAGCTCACCGGGATGGCTCCGTATGCCTGGCCCTCTATGAGGGTGCCCGGGAGCGTTTCATACTCCGAGGTGGAGACCACCACGGAGGCGGTGCCGTACAGTTCCGCCAGGGCATCCTCACCTTTGACTGTGCCGATGTGGCGGTGGGCTATGCCCATCCCCTCCAAGTTGCGCGGGTCGCGTATTCCGCCGAAGGTCACCAGTTCGCTGCGCGCAGCCATTTCGGGATATTTCCGCGCAAAGACCCGGGTAGCCTCAACGAGTACGGGAAGCCCTTTGACTGTATCGTCAAGACGTGCGGCTCCCATGACAATCCTCAGCAGCCCTTCCCCACGTTCTCCGGGGCGCTCAAGGGCGGATATTCTCCGCGCCCGCTCCCCTATTTCAAAGGCATTTGGTATAACGCTCACCCTCTTATCTCCGAGCAGACGACTCTCCCGAGCCAGGTCTCGCAGCCAGCTGCTGACAGCCACGAAATGTATATCGGCATCTGAATACAGGGCCTCCTTCTTCGTCTGCACCGAAGTGGCCAGGTCTCTCCGGAAGGGCCTCTCTTCGTTATGATTGAGAAACCGGCACCCTCCACATTCGTTGCGGAAACGCCCGCACCCTCCGGTGTGATGGCATATTCCGGTCATGCACCACAGGTCGTGCATGGTCCATATCAAGCGTTTGCCTGCCCGCGCAAGGCGGTGTACTCCATCGAGCGAGACGAACCCCTGGTTGACCCAGTTGAGCATGACTACATCCGCCTCCTTCACCCAGGGATGCCCCAGTATGTTAATTCCGAAAGCCCCGGTATCCACCTTGAAGAGCGTGGAGCGGTCCATACCGTTGGCAAGGAATATCTGAAGACGCTCGGCAAGGAAGGGCGCTTTAAGTGCAATCGGAGATGCTGCGACAGAAACATAAGGGGAATCGCTCAGCTTTTCGGCGACTACCATTCGGGCATCTGCGCCCCGGGCACGGAGCGCCTCCATCAACCTCAAGCTGACCACAGCCGCTCCCCCTCTGCGGTCGGATTTATTCAGTATGACTATCTTCATGGTCTTTCCTGACGTATCTTTCAAATACATATTTCAGCCCCTCTGCGGTCTCATGCATCTCCCCCGGCTCCTCCAATATCCATTCCTCGGGCGATATGGCCGGAAACCAGGCATCGGCATCATCAAGCCGGGCAAATATGCGCGTCACGTCCAGCACATCGACAAGCGGGAAAGCGAGACGGTATATCTCCCCCCCGCCGATGATGAAAGCCTTCTCCCCTCCCTCAGCGCTGCAGGCCACGTTGAGTGCCTCCTCGAGCGAGGATACCCTGAAAAATCCTTCCTTCTTCCAGGCAGGATTGCGGGTGACGGCTATGTTGGTGCGTCCGGGCAGCGGCTTTGGCAGCGAATCGGCTGTCTTGCGCCCCATTATGACGGGATGGCCCAAAGTGAGCCGCTTGAACCGCTGCAGGTCTTCCTTTATGCGCCAAAGGAGCTCGCCTCGCCGGCCTATGCCGAGGTCTTCGGCTATGGCCACTATCGCATGGATTTTCATATCTTTCATGGGTGTATGATACATGTTTCAGACGCTCACCTCACCTTTGATCGCCGACCAAGGATCATACCCCTCAAGACGGAAATCCTCATACTTGAAGGAGAATATGTCCTTGACCTCAGGATTGAGAATCATCCGGGGCAGGGGGCGCGGCTCGCGGCTCAGTTGTTCCCTGACCTGGTCCAGATGATTGAGATATATGTGGGTGTCGCCTAAGGTGTGGATAAACTCTCCGGGGCGCAGTCCGCATACCTGGGCCATCATCATGGTGAGCAGGGCGTAGCTTGCGATGTTGAAGGGTACGCCAAGGAACATGTCGGCGCTCCGCTGGTAGAGCTGGCACGACAGGCGGCCGTCATGGACGTAAAACTGAAACATGGCGTGGCAGGGCACAAGAGCCATGCTGTCGAGTTCAGCCACATTCCACGCGCTGACGATTATTCGCCGCGACTGGGGGTCTTCCTTGATAAGACGGACTGCCTCAGCTATCTGGTCAATCGTGCCTCCCCGGCCATCGGGCCAGGAGCGCCATTGCGCGCCATACACAGG
>VIDP01271906.1_pt1 | contig 14052 bp, 18 predicted proteins | sample 5025131 | NCBI WGS metagenome assembly VIDP01 (sample SAMN11853144, study PRJNA449069) | gut metagenome | isolation source: stool from male vole | host: Microtus ochrogaster | place: USA:Florida | collected 2017
AATTCTTACGGCTGCATTTTTAAACCCTTTTGCCGCATAATATGTTTCAACGATTTTCTTGGCACGGTCAAGAATGTTGGGAGTCAATTGCTGACCTTCCACCATTCCGAGGCGTTCGTTGAGGTCTTTTTTCTCTCCTCCCTTGATGCCTGTGTATTTGAGTTCTGCAAGTCGGGGTTGCTGGCGCAGGGCAATTTCGAGCCAAACTTTATCTCCGACGGTTTTGGTAACGAGAATCTGCACTTTGGAATAGAGACCCTGTCGCCAGAAACGTTTCACGGCATTAGAGATTGCTTCGCCGGGAATGTCAATTTTCTCTCCGATTGTCAGTCCGGAATAACCGATAATGACATAGTCGTCAACGTGGGAGACGCCCGAAACGCTGATCCCGGCTATTTCATATTTTTTTGGTATCGGCGAATAGATCACTTCCGGAGAATATATCGTGTCTGTAGGTAAGGATTGAGCCGATGCCGATGATATTGCACCGAGAATCAGAATAGAGAGGAGTATTTTGAAATAATGCGATAAGGTCATAATCGGATTATAATATTTTGTTAGAGTCGGAAATGCCATATTTTTCCTCCTCTTGAGAAATGTCGTTACTAACTTGGGCACTTGTTTTGCCGAAACGTCGTTCTCGACCCTGGAAGTCTAAAATTGCCCGGGCAAAATCTTCCTTTTTAAAGTCGGGCCATAGAATTTGCGTGAAGTAGAGTTCAGCGTATGCAATCTGCCAGAGCAGGAAATTAGAGATACGCTCTTCGCCTCCGGTGCGAATAAGGAGGTCGGGGTCAGGCATGCCGGCAGTATTGAGATTTTCCGCCAGCATTTTTTCCGTTATATCTTCTACCGATATATTGTGGTCTTTTACAGCCTGAGCGAGTTTGCGTGCCGCTTCCGTAATTTCCCAGCGAGAGGAGTAGCTTAGACACATTCCGAGAATCATGCCGGTGCAGTGAGCCGTGGCGGCTTCTGCATTCAGCAGACGCTTACGGGCATCTTCGGGGATGCGTTTTATATCTCCGATAAGGCGGATTTTGACGTTGTTTTTCAGCAATTCGGGCAACTCTCTTTCGATAGCCCACCCGATGAGATACATCAACGTGTCTACTTCCTCTTGGGGACGATTCCAATTTTCTGTAGAGAAAGCATATAGAGTGAGATACTTGATGCCGAGGTCGGAAGCAAATTCCACTGCACGATGCACAGAAGTTACCCCCTCTGCGTGACCGTCGGAGCGAGGCTTGCCGAGTTTGCGTGCCCAGCGACCGTTGCCGTCCATTATGATGGCAACGTGAACAGGCAACCGCGTGGGGTCTATTTTTGTCAATAATGCATCAAGATTCTCCATTTCCTACTCTTTATAATGACACTGTTGGCATCGCTTGCTGAATTCATAACTGATGGTGAATGTCAGTGTGGAATACCAGTCAGTGTTTTTTGCGAAAGAACTTTTAATCGTATATGGGTCAGAAAGATTCTCTCCGTCAAGCTTGTCGGAGAAAACTTTTTTCATCAAAAATTCCAGTCCGAGGTTCAGGCGACGGTTGACTTTGAATTTGCAACCGATTCCAAAAGGTATGGTAAAGCCTGCGTATGTGTGCTTGTCGACCGACCAAAGGGTAAGCGACAGTCCGGCAGTAATATAAGGCGACCAACGTTTCAGTTTCCGATAACGTTCTCCAATGCCATAATTGAAGAAATTGAATTCCACCATCTCTCCGAGTTCGTAGAATGTAGTAGAGAACTTGAAAGTTTCCCCGGAGGGGAAAACATTGGTCATTTGAGCAGAATTTCCTCTCAGACCGCCGAGGTAGAAGTTTGTCTTATATGCGAAACGCGGATTGGCGATATAACGGAACAGGAGTTCCGCATCCCAGGAGGGATTTTGATAAAGATTGGCGGAGTTGGCATCTCCCAAATAACCTGTCATGCCTATTCCTCCTCCTATGTCAAAGCGATAATCCTCCTGGGCTTTAGCGGAGCTAACGCCGGAAAGAATCATTAAGAGAAATAATATGAATGACAGATATTTTTTCATTTATAGCAAATTATGTTTTTTAGAAGAGAGGGGAGAAAGTGAGTCTGGCAAGCACTGCCCTGAGAATCTCATTCTGCAAAGACGCCGCGCTGTCAATACCTCCAAAGATATAGATATACGGGCAATCCCAATCAATGTCACTGCCGTCAATATTATAAACTACTCGTGCCCCCACGGGTGAAGGTGTAGACTTTTGTTTCCAATAATTATCCAGAGAGGCTTTGAAGGGGGTGGTGCAGATTATGGCGTCGGCACTGAAACGCGGCGTAACATAATCCGGGAGTTGAAGAAGAGAGGGTGCTTTTTGCCAATTCACGCCGTTGTCGTAAGAGATAAAAACGGTGTCATTAATGTTCCCGTTTGCAAGTATTCCTCCAACACACAGCATCACGTTATATTCTTTTTGCATCCATGAAGCCGGTGTTTTTCTGTAGTTGAAGTATGGAATTAACACCGGGTTTGCCAATGCCGGGAGGGGAGTATTTGAAATGTCTGCCCAATTTGTACCGTCGAAGCTCCATGTACGGTCTGAAATTTTGCCGTCTCTTGAGCCTCCTACAAAGATTCCCATCGGTTCGGAAGACCATTTGCTCGAGAAAGTGCGGAATTGAGAAAATGCCGAATCAGGGAAATCAGGAGCGATTTCTTTCTTTGAGTATCCTGCCGGTTGAGGATAGATGTCGTGATATCTGACACCTGAAGGGTCAGTGAAAATTCCGAGAATGTCATTACCGAAGCCTCCTATGATTGCGCTCCATTTCACTGAGGTGTTTTTCCAGGTGATTCCATCTGAGGAAGAGAATAGTTCTCCATCTTCAGAAAGAATAAACAATGCGTTATCGGATGCGTTTAAAGAGCGAACATCCGGAGTGAAGGGGAGGGTGAGGGATTTCTTTTCCCAATTATGTTCGCCGGGGTTAAGGCAAGTGGAAAGAGTGTAGGTGTTATCAGATTCTTCAATAAGTGTAATGACCTTATCTTTGAAATCCACAGTGCGCTGCGCTTTCGGATTATCCTTGCGTGAGGGGAGATTGGCTATTGCTACGTTATCCCACATCAGGGAATCCGCCACCATCTCGTGAACGTTAACCTTTATAGTGTATGATTGATGCAATTTGTCATCATCGGCATACAGGGTCAGTGTTACTTTTCCGGAAAAGTCGATAGTATCCCCCGGATTGGTGGTGTAATTAACTTCTCCGGTGCGGTAAGAGCCACCTTCCATATTTATGACCGCTTTTGTTACGGCGGAAGGGTAAGAGATGACCGGCACAAGTTTATTTATCGGAGTTCCTTTCGGTAGGGAATCAGCATTGAAGATAACGCCGTGTTGCAAATCAATGGAGAAATAAACTGAATCCAGATTTGCCAATACTTTTGAATTCGGCTTGAGTGTAAAACTTTTAACCGCAACGGAGGGCACCGGTTCGTAGACCGGCTCCTCATCTTCATCTTTGGAGTTACAGGAAATGCAGAGTGTATTCAGCAACACTACTGCAGGAATAAGTCTTAAAAGAATATTGAGATTAAAAAATCTTTTCACGTCGTAGGTAATGAGAAAGTTAGATATGTTCTAAAGATTGAATCCGTTTTTGGGCGGCTGCAATCAGAGATAGAAAATATTGAAAATATGCCGGTCGCAGAGGTCAAGACATACCTTTCAACCCACAAAGTTAATATTAATCTCTTAAATATCCTACAATTAATTTAAAAATTCACTCCAGTTGCACTTGACGCCTGACAAATGATAAACCTTTTCCCGGTTCACTCTGAAAAAAGCGAGTTGTAGAAAAAAGATTCTATCCAATGGGGGCACTTGACGAATTTCCACGTGAGAAAAGGGAAAAATCCCGTCTGTCTTTTGCTATCTCCAATAGACTGGATGCCCGTATGCGCGAATTACATTTGAAACTTAGAACACTCTCATTAGACAATGCGCCATGTCATGATTCCGAACGCTACCCATTTTTGAAGGAGTTAATCACTCATGACAAAAAGTTACATTCCAACTGGAAGCCTATGACAGATATGTGCCGGAAGAAAAGGAAAATGCAATAAGAAAGAAGAAAAAACGGCAAAATTAAAAACGGCAGATTCGGAAAACGAGTCTGCCGTCTTTAATTTGTCCATCTCAAAAAAAATGGCTAATTTTGCAAGTTGAAACTGATGCGCTATTGCCCTATTTTGATAAGGAATACATACACTTTAGTAAAGCCACGAAATAATAAAGATGAATAAATGATGCCAATACGCTTCATAGACTTATTTGCCGGAATAGGCGGTATTAGACTTCCATTTGATGAGATGGGCTATGATTGCGTGTTTTCATCCGAATGGGATAAGGCGGCTCAGGCCACATATTTCGCGAACTTTGGAGAAATACCGTATGGAGACATAACCAAAATTGACGCCTCTGAAATTCCACAACATGATTTATTACTTGCTGGTTTCCCGTGTCAAGCATTTTCTATAATTGGGAAAATGAAAGGATTTGAGGATGTAAGGGGAACTATGTTTTTTGAAGTTGCCAGAATTTTAGACTATCATAAACCTCAATGTATTCTTTTGGAGAATGTTAAACAACTTGTTTCTCATAACAAAGGAAGAACCTTTTCAACAATACTTGATGTTTTGAAAAAACTTGGATATCATGTTAAATGGAAAGTCTTAAATGCCTTAGATTTTGGCCTTCCTCAAAAAAGAGAACGTGTTATAATTGTAGGTTTTAGAGATGAAAAGAAAGCAGACATCTTTAATTTTGATTTTGAAAAAATACCATACGATTTAAAAGGGATTATTGAATCAGATTTAGATGTTGATAAATCTCTCTTTGCTTCTGATGCAATAATAAAAAAACGACAACTTAAAACAGAAGGGAAAGAAAAAATTTTTCCTTCTATTTGGCATGAAAATAAGGCCGGAAATATTTCTATTTTAGATTATTCGTGTGCATTACGAACCGGTGCTTCCTATAATTATCTATTAGTAAACGGCTATCGAAGACCCTCATCAAGAGAATTATTAAGATTGCAAGGTTTTCCGGATTCATATAAAATTGTCGTATCTCATGGAGAAATAAGACGACAAACAGGAAATTCAGTTGCCGTTCCTATGATTAGGGCTATCGCAAATAGAATAAATTCAATTATCACTTCAGCACAATGAGACACCCACGACTTAGAGACTCACATAATCTCATAACACGCGAGTTATATCCAATAGGAGAAATTCCTGATGATATAATCAGAAAAATAGGTGGATATTTTATTTATCTACTGTATGTTGGACGTACCGATATTACAGGATCCGATTGGGGAGACGCATTTGCTAAGGCTATAAATGGAGTACATCTTGATTCTCCAGTTGGCATTGCTGACGTTGTTCTTGACAAAATGGCGTGGTCTATGAAAACTGTAAAAAATAATAATCCCTTTGCTTGTAGAAGCGTTAGGCTAATAAGTGGCAGGTGTTCTCCTGATTATTCATACGGTATTGACAATCCTCATGAAGATATTGAAAAAACCGGACGAGCAGTACTTGGAATATGGAATGAAAGAGTAAATATCGCTCAGGATCATTATTCTCCTGTCCGTACTTCGGTACTTATCAGAAGTAATGATTTACTTTCTTACAGATTGTTTGAAACAGAGAACCACAGATACATTACAAACAATTATTATTGGGAAGTAAATAGAAATGGGAACTTAATAGGTAAGGATAAAATCACAGACGAAATCTGCTTCACATGGCAACCTCATGGGTCTCAGTTTACTATTCATGAGCAAGTACCACCTAATGCAGTAAAGTTTACGATTAAGAAGCCACCTGTTATGAGTCATACTAAAATACTTGATTCATTGGGGTTTGATGATAGATGGGTTGAAATAATAAAATAATAGGAAGAAGCATATCGGAAATGATATGCTTCTTTGTATTTTAATAGGTTTCTAGTCAGTCTTACTTTTGCACAAAAAGAAGATATGACAGAGAGTGTAAAAAGCGTTAAGTTGCTGATAAACGGACGGCAAGCGGTTGAGACTTTGGAGCAGTTGACTCACAAAGCAGAGGAACTGCGCCAATCGATAGAGGCTGTTAAAAATAAGGAAGCCGATAATTCCGGAGAAGGAGTCAAGAGTAGGACGCAGATTCTTTTGGAAAGGGAATTGGAGTCAGTAGAGCGCCGAATAACACTTTTAAAACGTAATGCAAAGGTTACCTAACAGACCCTCGACTGGATTACTACCCGAAGTGCCAAAGACTAAAAAGACGGGATGGATTATTGGGAAGAAAAGGCAAATTCCCTAACCACCGGCACGAAAGCATGGGAAGATGCCATAATGAACTTTTTTAATTACAAGGCGGACTATGAAAAAATAATGGCGATGCAGCGCAATCCACTTGAAGCCTTTTTATATTGGGAGAATCAGTGGAGAGAAAAAGCGCAAGCCCAAGCGCAAGCCGACTATGAGCAGGGATTGTAATCGGCATATTCGCCAATGAGCATATGTGCATGGTATTTCGGTAGTCTTTCTGCACCTGTTTGCAAATAGTCATTTACGAACTTATAAAGCTCGGGCAGTTTCTTGGGCTGATTGGCATAGCGTTTCAAGTCTTTCTTAAATTGCCTTCCGCTCTTTATCTCTTTCATTTATTATCTAATGAACTAAGGAATGCGTCATAGCTATCCATATTTACTGTTGTAAGAGTAGACTCATCTTGAGCCTCTTTCATCGCTGACACGGTAGCAGCATTTGGAGTATTGTAAGCAACATCCATTAGAATAGTCTCAACATAATTATTTGACTGCGGATATCACGCGCCGCCAATTCTTTGTGTCGGTCTAATAATTCTGTGCGTAACCGAAACATTGCAGATTTCCTATTTATCGCTAAATCCATAGTGCTATCATTTATATTGCAAAGATACATCTATTTATATCACAAATATATATTTTAGCTTTAAGTTTTGACAATTCAATTAAAATGGCTATAGCATTAAGTCATTTAGAGAAATTGCACGATATGTTAAATCATTCATTGGAAGCGCATTATATGCTAAATATCAACAACGTCTTTGCCGTAAAGCCATTTGCTGAACTTTGTACTGTCACGCACTTGACTCTTAAAGGACTCTTAAAGTCTTGACGTGCTAACGACTTTTCATCTTCTTTTTACTTACGGGGCTAAGGGTGGCGGGTGAAAGTGTGAATTAAATTATTGCGAACTTTCTCCACAGAAATTAGTTGCAAACTATCTTCAGGAAATGTAGGGGCTGGAACCGCTGTTTTTTGCAATTCAAGGGGTATGGCGAGTTCAGTATTTGTCTCAACCCGGATTTCATCAAATAGATTTGCCTCAATAAATTCTTGGAGTGTCTCTTTTCCACCTTCAATCATGACAGATAGGATGTTGTGTTCTTTATACAATCTATGCAGAAAATCGTGTAAGGTCTCATTTTGTTTGCGTAACAGATATTCCCCTGTGAGGATTTCCGCATTGTCGGGTAATCGTGGAGAATCAAAGGTTAATTTTCTGGGATCGTCTCCGGGCCAGTATCTACACGTTAGTGACGGGTTATCGCTTAAGATGGTGTTGGTGCCGGCAAAGATGGCGTTGCTTTTAGCGCGTTCTTTATGCATCCACATCATGGAAAGCTGATTGGAAATTTGAAGAGTTGGCTGATTCAATCCGGCTGACAAGTAGCCATCGGAAGTTTGCGCCCATTTTAATTGAATATAGGGATAGCCGCGTTGATGGGCGGTCATGAATCTTCTGTTGATTTCAATACATTCATTTTCAAGCACTCCGGTGATTACTTCTCTGCCGGCAGCTTGCAACATTCGGATTCCTCGACCGGATACTTTGGGAAAAGGATCAAGAGCACCTACTACAATTCGCGGAATTTCACAGTCAATGAGTAGATTGGCGCAAGGTGGGGTTTTGCCGTAATGGGAGCAAGGTTCGAGCGTAACATAGATAGTGGAATTTTTTAGTTTTTCCCTATCCGATTCTTTAACGCTGTTGACTGCATTGACTTCAGCGTGAGGTCCGCCATAACGGCGATGCCAACCTTCGCCGATGATTTGACCGTCAGATACTATTACGGCTCCTACAAGGGGATTGGAAAGAGTGCGCCCTGCACCATTTTTGGCAAGTTGCAGGGCGCGACGCATATATTTTTCGTCAGAGCTGTTTATCACTAATTCAATGTTTTAGCTGATGAATTATTCAAAACCGCGAAGGCGGAGAAGAGCGTGGGCATCAGGCTTGTGTCCTCTGAAGCGTTCAAAGAGAATCATTGCGTCTTCAGTGTCTCCGCTTTCGAGAATATTCTTTTTGTAGGAAGCTGCTGTAGCTGGGTCGAAGATGCCTTTTTCTTCAAAAAGCTCCCAGCCGTCAGCTTCGAGAACCTGACTCCAAAGGTAAGTGTAGTAACCGGAAGCATAGCCGTCATCACCGAAGATATGTTTGAAATATGGTGAACGATAACGGAATGTTATTTCAGCGGGCATCCCGATTTTATCAGATACCTCTTTTTCAAATTTTTTCACATCTACATTTTGACCGTCATGATGACCCCATGCAAGGTCAAGGAGAGCAGCGCCTGCGAGTTCGGTAGTGGCGAAACCCTGATTAAACTTAGAAGAAGCAGCCAATTTGTTGATTAATTCATCCGGGATTATTTCGCCGGTCTTATAATGGCGAGCGTAAGTTTTCAAGAGTTCCGGAGAGAAAGCCCAATGTTCATTGATTTGAGAGCATAACTCCACATAGTCGCGGTCGACATTAGTGCCGGCAAGTCCTTTATACGGCGCCTTTGTCAACATTCCCTGAAGTGCGTGTCCGAATTCATGGAAAGTAGTCTCTACCTCATCAATGGTGAGGAGAGCCGGGGTGTCGCCTGAAGGGCGGGTGAAATTACCTACATTATAGACAATCGGGCGTTTGATGACGCCATTCTGATATTCGCCTGCTGATTGAAGTTGCTCCATCCATGCGCCTTGACGTTTTGTGGCGCGCGGGAAAAAGTCGGTCATAAATACGGCAATATGTTCGCCGGTGGCTGCGTCCTGCACATCATATACGGTTACTTCATCCATATATTTCGGTGCGTCGGGGAGTTCCACGAGTTTTATGCCGTAAAGTTTTTCGGCTGCTCCGAAGAGACCTGTCAATACGTTTTCAAGTGAGAAATAAGGTCTTACTTCAGCTTCATCAATATCATATTTCGCTTTTTTCACTTTGCCTGCATAATAGTAATAATCCCAGGGCGCGATTTTAAAGTTGCCCCCTTCGGCATCTACTATTGCTTGCATATCTTTCACCTCTTCTGCAGAACGAGCCACGGCCGGTGTGAAAACCTGCATCAAGAGTTCTTCGGCTGCCTCGGGAGTCTTAGCCATAACGCGAGAAGTCATCATTGCTGCAAAATCTTTGAAACCCATTACTTTTGCTTTTTCAGCTCGAAGAGCAATGATTTTTTCTATTACGGGGATATTGCTGTTTTCTCCTTCGGAAGCAAGATTGATATATCCTTCATAAATTTTTTGGCGCAAGTCGCGATTGTCGGCATATTGAAGCACCGGCAGACGGCTCGGAGCGTGGAGAGTGAAAACGTAGCCATTCAATCCGCGTGCTTTCGCTTCCTCTTTTGCAATTCCCAATGAACTTTCGGGCAAACCGCTTACTGCATCTTCATCCACATTGAAAAAGAATTCATTGGTGGATGCCAAAAGATTCTTATTATACTGAATGAAAAGTTTAGAAAGTTCGTTGTTGATTCTGATTAATTCCTTTTTCTTGTCGGCGGGAAGGGCTGCTCCTTGCTCAGCAAATTGACGATAATATTTTTCAGTCAAACGTTTCTGAACGGGGGTCATGCCGAGATTATCGCGATTTTCATATACCTGACGGATACGGTTGAAAAGCTCCTCATTGAGATTGACGCGATTTGATGCTTCATTGAGCAATGGCACTGCTTCATCTGCGATAGCTGCGAATTCAGGAGTATTGAGAGCGTTGTCGTAGTGATAATAGACAGAAGCCACTCTTTCAAGTACGGGGGAAAGGTCTTCGAGCGGAAGAATCGTATTGTTGAAGTCAGCCGGAGCCGGATTGCTTATAATCTTCAGGATATTAGCGTCTTGCTCGGCTATGCCTACCTTAATAGCAGGAATGAAATCAGAGACTTTAATTTCCGAATAGGGGGCAATTTCAAATTGCGTTGTATAACTCTTTAAAAATGGATTTTCGTGAGCGCCCGCACTTGTAGAGGCAGACACTCCTATGGCGAAACTTGCTGCCATGTAAAGAAGTTTTTTCATGAAAAAATATGGTTAGATTTAAATCAATTTGATGCAAATATAACCAAATTATTTAGAATAATTGCCGATTGAGCCTTTATTTTGGAGATTTTATCGGATATGGATTCTTATTCAATTCAAATGTGGCGAGGAGTGGCAGATGGTCGGAAGTGCGATAATTCAGGCGCTCCACTTTCAACGGCGTTATGGCGCCACGATAAAATATTTGGTCGAGGTGGAAATAAAAACCGTGAGGATAAAATGTATAAGTGGGCAAAAAATTTGTTTCTGCGTAAGCATCTGTATATCCGGCTTTACTGAAAAGATGATATGTCCATGAACCGGGCACATCGTTGAAATCACCGCAAATAATGATTGGCATAGCCAGTCCTTCGAAACCTGTTATTAATTTTTCGGCTGCTTCAGCACGTATAGGGATAGCATATTCGAATTTACGAAAGATTCGTTTGCCCAAGCGTTCGCGATTTTGAAGATTTGTCCCTGTGTGTGGTGAAAAAATACCTTTTTCATTTTCATCCAGGGCAAAAGAAGGGAGGTGAACGTTAGCCATACCTATTTCCCGGTCACCTATTTTGACTGTAAAGTATTCAGAAAGTGTGAAATGATGAATAGATCCGAAATAGATATGACGCAATGGATATTTGGATAGTATGCGTAAATCGTAAGAACCTTTGCCCAACTGATAGGGATACTTTTTAAAGAGAGAGTCAAGGAGAGCCTCATCATAATGCTTCATGAGTTTTGGAGTGAAGCCGAAAATCTCCTGAAGGCATACAATGTCGGCATCCACTTCAAGGATAGCTTTTAAAGTACGGGCTTCTTTAGTATCCGGTTGCTCCAAATCCGCGAAATGAAGAGTGTTCCAAGTTAAAATAGTGAAAGTTATAGCATCGGGTGACGGATTTTTGGATGAATTCATGGGAAACCATGTGCGAATCGGAGAGATGCAGAGCATTAATGTCAAAACGCCGATTGAAGCCACTATCCAATGTTTTGTGCAAAACCATATTATAATTACAATTGCGCAGAAAGTAACGATATACGGCATTCCGATTGTAAGAATTGAACCCACCGGTGTTATAGAGGGAGATATATAACCACCGAAGCAGCATAATATTGTAAAAAAATAAAGCAACAAAGTGGCAATTCTCGCAATAATCCTTAATATGGGGCTAATTAATATCATAATTTTTACCTTCAATCAATAGGGACGTTTGATAATGAATGAAATTGCCGCTCCTCCTGCTATGCCGCCGATATGAGCAAGAAAGGAATAATAATCACTGCTAAAAACCAGTATTGTTAAGATTACCAATATTGATATGGCATATATGGGTATTCTCCTTAATCCGGCAATATTCAGTTTCTGTTTAGGAACTAATATGCATGTTCCGGTCGCTAAACCTAATACAGCGGAAGATGAACCGATTAAATATAGAAATCCGGGAGATTCCCATAAGTTGGCGGCGAGAAGAAAGAACCCACCTCCAATTGCTCCGCTGACAAAATAGGTCAACATCAATTTGCGGTTTGAAAGGATGGACTGAAGTAGTACTCCAAAAAATATCAGCCATATCATGTTAACGCTAAGGTGAAGCCAACCGGAATGAACAAAAGTGTAGGTGAAGAGTCGAAGGAAGTCGACAATTACTGCTCCCAATGCAGATTTGGCAAATGCCGGATAGGTAAGCGCGAACAAATCGTTAAGTTGAGGAATGAAAAAGCCGATACAGGCTATAATGATATTCCATCCCACTATCGTAACCACAAAAGGATATGCCAGAAGTCTGTTCATGCGAATAGCTTGAGAATCAAAAATATCTGGGACCTCCGAGGGTTCCTTTTGATTTCCAATATAAGAGGATAGGTAGGGCGAACAACATTCCACCCAAGTGGGCAAAATGAGCAACAGAAATCTGCAAGCCGTTCATTCCCAGGAAAAATTCCAATACGGCATAACCTATCACCATATATTTTGCCTTTATTGGAATCGGAATAAAGAAAATATACATCGGCAGATTCGGGAAGACAAAAGCAAAGCCTAAAAGGAGTCCGAAAATGGCTCCGGAAGCTCCGACTGTCAGCATAGAATTTTTAAAACTCTCTATACCTTCGGCAAAATATGAAGGATTGGCATCAACGGCTGCCCTCATAGATTCAACAGTCAATCCGTTGAGACGCGCAATTCCGGAAATATATTCATTATCCCAGCTGAGCGACCATACACCTTCCTGAACAAATGCCGCTCCAATGCCGCAAATGAAATAAAACACCATAAAGCGTTTTGAACCCCATACTTGCTCCAATATTCTGCCAAACATCCAGAGAGTAAACATGTTGAAAAGAATATGCACTATGGAGTGAAGATCGTGCATGAACAGATATGTGATTATTTGCACGGGATTAAAATGGGTTGAAGTTACGTAATGTAGCCCGAGAACATCAGTGAGAGTCATGCCGAAACGGGGCATAATCATACTGATAACCCAAATTAACAAGCAAATAATGATTATATTCCGGGTGACGGGAGGGATGCGTCTTATTGAATCAGGAAATTGCATAAATCTGATTTATAACATTAAATTTCTTGCAAAATTAACTTAAAAATCGGATAAATAGATAAAAAATGTATCTTCTCTTAAAAAAAAATCTAAATTTATTTGCAAATCTTATATTTATCCTTAAATTTGCTAAAAATCTTTAAATCATTAAATATTAATCAGACTCATTTAATCCATTATATAATTTTTTAATATGAATAAGACAGATCTTATCAATGAAGTTGCTGCCAAGGCAGGACTCTCAAAAGTAGACGCAAAAGCAGCGCTCAATGCAGTTCTTGAATCAATCGCACAAGCACTCGTAAATGACGATAAGGTGCAATTAATCGGTTTCGGTACTTTCGCAATGGTTCAAAAACCCGAGCGTACCGGTCTCAACCCGCGCACAAAAGAAAAAATCGTTATCCCCGCTCGCAAAGTGTGCAAGTTCAAACCCGCTGATTCACTTGGCAAGTAATTAAAAATTACGACAGGTATATTAAGACCTGTTGAAACCAACCTAAGAGGGTGTATCAAAAAATTTTTTTGACGCACCCTCTTACTATAGTCAATTATGATTTTTAACATTAAGAAAATTATATGGATTGGAAAGATTCCCTCGCTTCTCTTCTTAATAATTCAGAATTGTTAAATACAGATTCAGATTCTACTCCGGCTACTTATCCGGCAGAAGATGAAAATAAAACAAAAGCCACAGGTAAAAGGACATTAAAAATATTTTTTGAAAAAAAAGGGAGAGCAGGCAAACCTGCCACAATCATTGATGGGTTCCCCTCAGATGGTAGTGAAGATAAGATTTGCAATGAATTAGCCGGCACTTTAAAAAAGCGTCTTGGAAGAGGAGGGTCTGCACGAGGAGGTGAAATATTGATTCAGGGGGATTGTAGAGAGTCCCTTAGAAAAATTCTCCGGGAATTGGGATATGAGGTGAAAGGATAAAGAAAAATTAAAACAAAAAAGGATGTTAATACTTCAACGCGCTTCAGCCGGCTCGGGTAAAACCTACACGCTTACAAAACAATATCTGAAACTTCTTTTGACCATAAAGGATAATGAGAGTCAAAAGAGACGCCTGCGCTCCGAGCCGGAGATACCGGAGGGAGTAAGCAAAATAATGGCTGTCA
>VIDP01056891.1_pt1 | contig 13924 bp, 4 predicted proteins | sample 5025131 | NCBI WGS metagenome assembly VIDP01 (sample SAMN11853144, study PRJNA449069) | gut metagenome | isolation source: stool from male vole | host: Microtus ochrogaster | place: USA:Florida | collected 2017
AATTATAGTTGAGGTTTTCATCCTCATAAAGAGTAAACTCTCCATTGTCGCCTGTGTAGACGTAGAGATTGATCACGTCGGCAGGTTTTTGGTCGGAATATTGCATTTCCGGGCCGAACGGAACGATAGCTCCTGAGCGAACGAAGAGTGGCATGCGCTCGTAGGGTGCATTGGCAATCTTTGTCTCGCCACCTTCCGACACGACTTTACCATTGTAGAAATCATACCAGATGGCACCCTTCGGGAAATACACGTCGCGTTGGCGAGCACCATACTGGTAAATTGGAGCGACGAGGAATGCATTGCCAAACATATACTGGTCGCCGATGTTGCGGGTGGCAGTGTCGGCGGTGAATTCCATCACCATCGGACGCATCACGGTATAATCATCGAAATAAGTCTTTCCTGCAAGCGAATAGATGTAGGGCATCATGTCGTAGCGGAGGTTGGTGTAGTAGACCACAGAATTGTATGCAGGATGATCTTCCGGTGCAATGTTAAAGATCTCGCGGTATGGCCACTGTCCATGGGCACGGAAGAGAGGAGAGAATGCTCCAAACTGATACCAGCGGGTGTTAAGCTCACGCCATTCCTTGAGGTCCGGATTCTCCTTGCCGGTCTTGAGATATTCATGCTGAGCTTTCACGTAGCGGTCTTCTACGCAGAAACCGCCGATATCCATAGTCCACCAAGGAATTCCGCTCATTGCGAAGTTAAGGCCTGCAGAAATCTGAGCCTTCATGTCTTCCCATCGGGTAGCGATGTCGCCGCTCCAGGTAGCAGTAGAATATCTTTGGAGTCCGGCAAAGCCTGAGCGTGTGAGGAGGAATACTCTTTCGTTGGGTTTTGTCTCACGTTGTCCGTTGTATATGGCATCTGCATTTACCAGAGCGTATGCATTGAAGTATTTTGTAGATGGACCAAGGGCAGTCGGAGTGATGAGGTCTTTGCGATACTGGATATCGGTGCAGTCTCGGATGTTGGGTTCTGAAGCGTCCATCCACCATGCGTCGATACCGAGAGGCACGTAATGGTCGTTGATCTGGCTCCAGAAAAGCTTACGTGCTTCAGGGTCGTATGCGTCATAGAATGAACTGAGATATCCGGGACCTACCCAGTCGCGAATGCTATCCTGCACTGGAAGCTTATACATCCATCCCTTCTCGTCAAACTCCTTGTAGTGATCGGTCGTTACGTAGAATTTTGGCCAAACTGATATCATCACGCGGGCGTTCATATCATGGATTGTGTCTACCATTCCCTTCGGGTCGGGGAAACGATCGCGGTCGAACTCATGGCTTCCCCATGAATCCTCTTTCCAGTGGAGCCAGTCGATCACTATATTGTCGATAGGAATACCACGGCGGCGGAATTCAGCCAATGTGGAGAGCACTTCCTCCTGAGTGTTGTATTTCTCACGGCTCTGCCAATATCCCATAGCCCATTTCGGCATGATTGGAGCCTTGCCGGTGAGAGTACGGTAGCCGGAAATCACTTCATCCATGTTGTCGCCATATACGAAGTAATAGTCTACTCCATCTTGCATCTCGCCCCACCAGCTCATTTGCATCTGCTCCTTTGGGTCGCGAGGATTGTAGGCGCGAAGGCTGCAGTAGGCTACACCTCCGTTGGGTTCCCACTCGATTTTGATAGGCACGCGCTTCCCTGCTTCGAGATTAACTGAGAATTTGAAACTGTTGGGATTCCATGCAGTTCGCCAGCGTTCCGGCACCACTTCCTTGCCATCAATGTAGACAGTCTGATAGCCTGAATAATAGAGAATAAATTTATATTCAGCGGTTTCGGAGGCTTCAATTTCTCCTTCGTAAGTCACATGGCTTCCGTAGAATTTAAAATCTCGAGGTAGATTGACCACATGATTGAGGTCGCCACGGATGAGATGCTCAAAATAGATGGAATCTTCACGCTGCACGATAGTTTCTTCCTCAGGATTAGCAGGAATGTAAGTGCCTGTCAGAGCCCCCTCTTTCCCTTCCTTGTCATAGAGCTTAAAGACTCCTCCAAGTTGCTTATAGCCGTCAGGATTACCCCAGCGGCAGAGGGAATAACTGTCCCAGAGGATGCCATAGTTGTCGGTCGACACTATGAATGGCACTGAAACTTTGGTATTATATTGGAACAGCTCTTCGTTTTTTCCTTTATAGTTGAATTCATCGCTCTGATGCTGACCGAGTCCATAGATGCCCTCTTCGTCGGAGAGTGATTCGAAAGTCTGGCGCACAGTATATCCTTTGGTGCCTTCCACTTCGATTGGGGAGAACTCCCTTCCGCCATCAGCCTCAGCGAGAACCAAATTCCCCTCCTTGTCATAGAATTTCACATCTCCTGATGAAAGGGAAACAGTGGCACGTACGGCAGAGGTGACTACAGATACAGTGGAATCTGTATGCTCGATGTCATATTTCACGTCGGTAGGGCGCTCTAGCACTGCAAGGCTTGGCTCATCGGCAAATTTTTTGTCGGGAGTGGCAGTGACGCGGATTATCTTGTCGCCATATACCTGCAGGCGCACTTTATGCACATCATTTTCGTTCGGGTTGCTGACGTTGACTACGACCCCGCCTGCTTCTTTCTTGTAGGCTCCGCTGCTGCAGGATGCAATGAGAATGCCACTGAGCAAAAGGCCAGAGATTGTGGTTAGCTTCATAATTATGGTTTTATTTTAAGGCTTATTTTTTCATTTACAAAATTAATCAATATTTGCATAATATTAGGCGCATGATGTGTCGATAAGGTGACCACTCATAATGCTGAAGGGTATGAATTGTTAATTTAGACGGTATAGTTTGTTTCTGTGCCTTCCAGATCCTGATATAAAGAGGGAAGAATGCCAAATTCCTCTTTGAAATATTTACTAAACACCTTCGGACTATTGAAGCCGGTGCGGTAAGCAATTTCAGAGACATTCAGTTGGCTTTCGCGAAGAAGTTGGGCAGCTCTTTTCAATCGGATGATTCGGATAAACTCTATAGGCGTCTTTCCTGTGATTTGCTTAATCTTCTTGTATAGTCTGACCCTGCTCATGCCGAGGAAGTCGCTCAGTTGCTCTACCGAGAGATTTGAACTATCGATATTATCAGAGACATATTTCATAGCCTTTTCAATAAACTTCTCATCGAGAGGAGTGATTTTGATAGCTTCCGGCTCCGGCTCAATGAGAGTTCGGGTGGCGCCTTTGGCCGTCAGCTGGATAAGACGACGCATTCTCAATCTTAGCACGTCAAGATTGAAAGGCTTGGTGATATAGTCGTCAGCTCCAATGGTAAGACCCTCAATTTTAACACCCATGTCATGCTTTGCCGTAAGTATTATGATAGGGATAGAAACTGTATCTGGGTTTGACTTTAATCTCTGGCAAAGTTCAATTCCATCCATCCCTGGCATCATAAGGTCGGTCAAAATGATTGATGGAGTGGCAGTTTTGAGGATTTTCAAAGCTTCATTGCCGTCAGACGCAGTGATTACATCAAAATCATCGGATAGCTCGAATTTCAGCATATCCGTCATGTCGGGATTGTCGTCGACTACGAGTGCGACATGGCGAATCTCAGGGGCCCCGGAGGAGGAGGAGCTGCGCCCCTCCTCCTCCGGCTTCGGCGCCGAAGCCGTAATAAAATTGTCCTTATCAGCCTCTTTAGTGTCATCTTCAGATGTCGCGGAGCAGATGGGTATATCGATGATAAACACGCTGCCGCATCCGACATTGTCGGTGACACGAATAGTGCCTTGATGAAGCTTCACATATTCGCTGACCATGCTAAGGCCTATGCCACTTCCCATGTTGGGATGAGAGTCGCCGTTGTCGTCTACCTGATAGAAGCGCTCGAATATGTGCTCCTTGTCTTTGTCTTTGATCCCTATGCCAGTGTCGGCCACCTTAATGCGGAGCATAGGATTTTCTTCGCCCACTTGCTCAAGCGATACGTCGACATGTCCTCCTACAGGAGTGAATTTGAAAGCATTTCCGAGGAGGTTCATAAAAATCTTCTCAAGTTTGTCGTGGTCAAAAAGCATCCTTATAGAATCCCGGTCGGAAAAGAATGTCAGGGCTACTTTTTTGCGTTCTGTAATGGCTGAGAAAGATTCGCAGACATTCCTGCTGAATTCGACGACATCACCTTCCGATGCATTTAGTTGCAAACCTGCAACTTCATTTTTCCTGAAGTCAAGCAGTTGATTGACGAGAGTGAGAAGTTTTGTGGCGTTGCTTCTCATAAGTGAGAGCCGTTGTTTCTGTCGGGGATCGGTGGTCTCTTTCAGCATCTCTTCAAGAGGAGACACAATAAGAGTGAGTGGGGTGCGGAGATCATGGCTGACGTTTGTGAAAAACTTAAATTTCAATTGGTTGATTTCCTCCTGCTTGTTTCTGTTTTCTTCTTCAATCTTGCGTTCGTAGCGTTGTCTTTCCAATCTTCCTACGATTATAAATATCCCAATGACAGCGAGAATGGCAAGAATGACATAGATGGCAATCGCCCATTTGGATGCCCATAATGGTGGATGGACAATTATGGTGAGCTCAGCTGGTTTCACACTTTCATAGCCATCACTATTTATACCATTGACCAGCAAACGATAGCGTCCCGGGGAGAGATTAGTGTATGACACAGAGTGTTGGCCAGGCGCTACGGTTCGCCATTCGTCGCTGTATCCCTCCAGGCGATATTGATATGTAGTCTTTTCCGGAAGGGCATAATTGTCAGTAGTAAAAAAGACTTCGAAGTCGCTGGTGCCACTGGAAATATTGACTGTACCCCCATCGTGGAGTGCTGTCTCAATATTGACTTTGCCATCATATTTCTCACCCGGATGCACGAGGTGGTTGTCGATATATAAATCTGTAAAAATTACCTTTGGCCTTACTGTGTTGAATTTAATTTCAGTTGGGACAAATCTGTTGACTCCATACAGGCCTCCCGCAAAAATCTCACCTGAAGAGCTCTTTGCAAGAGAACGCTGATTGAAATCGCAGTTGATGAGTCCGTCGCGAGTGTCGTAGGGTCGGGCTGAAACACTTATTTCCCCGGTCTTGTCGTTGTAGTTGATTTTGATATTGGTCAGGCTGCGGCCTTCAGTGATCCACATTGATCCCCCATTGTCTTCAGTGATTCCCGTCACATAATTGTTGAAAGCGCCATCTCCGGTATTGACCTTTGTGATTTTGGCATGGGTGCGGTCGATCACCTTAAGGCCATTGGAAGTAGCTGCCCACAGCAACCCTCTTGAGTCTTCAAAAATCTGGGTCAAGCCCCAGCCATCAGTATCAAATGCATTGTCAAGGTCTTTGATATTGTGAAGCAGTCCGTCGATTGGGTCATAGTAGGCAATTCCGTAGGCACTTCCGAAATATATGCGTCCATCTTTTTTTGAGACAATACTCGACACGACGAATGGCGATTGCAGGCCGTTGGGTGCGTTCTTGAGGGCCAGAGTCTCCCCCGTGGATGTGTCTAACTTAAAAATCCCTGATCCAAGAGTGGAAATCCAAAGAAATCCGTTTTTGTCGGCAGTAATAGCCCAAATATAGCTGTTGTCGAGTTGTGAGCCAGTAGCGACCTTTTCAAATTTGCCACCATGCAAACGTCTAAGTCCACGCGAAAAGGCACCAATGTAGAGGTTATCCTGGCCAATGGAGGCAAGGCTCGTGATCGCAGAGGGGGAGTCTCCTTCAGAAGGATCAGGAAAATGAATCTTTTCTCCGGTTTCCGTATTCCATTTCCATAGCCCGGAACTGTCTGTGCCTGCCCACATCCAATTCCCATCTGCTGGGATCATTACATTGACATCCGGGAGAGGGTCGATTGAGAATTTATGTACACAGTCATGATAGCTCAGCAGCCCCATCTTGTAGGTGCCCAGCCATCTTGACCCATGTGTGTCTTCCATAAAGCAAGTGATGGTATTTTTATGGGTAATCCCATCCGGGCTGTCGGATGTGACGAAATGAATTCCTTCTGAGTCAGTCACTACACGTTCAAGCCCGTGATTATCACGTGCTATCCAGAGATATCCGACTTTATCTTGATATATATTACGAATGTTGCCGTTGCGGTCTTTGTCGGGAATCTGGTCGGATATCCATGTCTTTGTATTATCGTCGTAAACTTCAATGGAGAATGTACAATAGACCCAGTAGCGACCGTTGCGGTCAATGGTAAGTTGGAAATCTTGCTTTCCAAATTTCCCGGGAAGCCCCGGTGGCGAGGCCTGGCGCGTTACATCCATCGTAGCAGGGTCAATCCAAGTGAGTGCTCCGGATTGGTCGGCACACACCGCCAATCCATCTTTCATTGCAATTGTAGTGACTTTGTAATCCTTATTGGGAAATCCATCTACCTTTTGCGCGGTGTCGGCATCGACTGGCAGATAATAAAGAGCATCTTCATCAGTAGCGATCCATAGCCCTCCATCAGCATCAGCTTCCAATTCGATTATTCTCCCTTCTATCTTTGCTTTTGGGAAAATATCTGATATGTTTTCGGATATTGTGTGAGTTGTAGGATCATATATGCCGTATCGTCCTTGGGTCTTTATCCAAAGTCGCCCTTTGGAGTCTTCACTTATCTTGAGAATATAATCGTTGATAAAAGACGACGTATCATTCAAGATGACTGAGGCGGGGAGAATGGAATATCCGTCGTATCTGCACAATCCGGTAGAGGTTCCCACCCATATCAATCCATTGCTATGCCGGTGCATCGTGGTGAGAAGGTGATTGTAGGCACCCTGCACTACATCAAAGTGATGTGGAGTCTCAGCCGAGGATCTATTCGTCAGCAAGAAAGCCGATATTATAAGGAATATGAGTTTTTTGAGAGTCATGATGGTAAGGCGTCGATGTTTCAACTACAAAGTAAACGAAAATCTTCCATATTTCCAATTTTTTTAATTTATCAACATTTTTTAATAATTGATAATATGCTTATGTTTAGATATTTAAAAGGAAATAGGTAACATTTTAAACCTTAGATGTTAACATTTTTAACCCTTTAAAATCTGGAGAAATTACAAACTGCCCCCTTAATGTTAGTAAGACGTATACATTGAAACGAGAAAACAATAGTAAATTTGCAACAGTGAAGGCAAACGTTGCCGCACCCTAACCATGAAACTGATCAGAATGCGAAGAAAATAATTCAATTTCAATATTAACCTAAAATCAATGTAAATGAAAATCAATGACTTGTGCAAGGCAAGATTCTTGCGAATGGCAGTCGTGATTTGCTGCCTGCTTGGAGGCTTTGGCTTGGCAAATGCCCAGTCTCTGCTGGTGAAAGGCACTGTTACCTCTGCCGCCGACGGCGAGCCGCTGATCGGCGTCACTGTCATGGTGAAAAACTCAAAAACGGGCACAGCCACGGATATTGACGGCAACTACAGTATCGAAGCCCAGAAAGGTTCGATTCTTGTATTCTCTTATGTTGGCATGCAGCAGAGAGAAATAAAAGTGGAGTCTTCCCGTATCGATGTAGCATTGTCAGACGACAACAGTGTTTTGGACGACTTGGTAGTGATTGGTTACGGTGTGCAGAAGAAGAAACTTCTCACTGGTGCGACTTCCCAGATTTCGGGAGCTGAAATCGCCAAGATGAATACCAATTCTCCATTGCAGGCTATGCAGGGTCAGCTTCCTGGTGTCAACATCAGTACAAATTCAGGTCAACCTGGTGATGGAATGAAAGTCCGCATCCGTGGTCTTGGCACTGTAGGCAATGCAGACCCTCTCTATCTTATAGATGGCGTAGGTGGCGACATCTCAACCCTTAACCCAGCCGACATCGAGAGCATCGACGTGCTCAAGGATGCAGCTTCCGCCGCTATCTATGGTGCTCAGGCAGCCAATGGTGTTGTGCTTGTCACTACAAAGAAAGGTAAGGAGGGAAAGACACGAATCACATTCGATGGATATTACGGCATCCAGAATGTGGCACACAAGACCAAGATGCTTAATGCCCGCGAATACATGACTATCATGGATGAGCAGCAGATTGCCGATAATTCTGATCCATACGATTGGGATGCAATCTCATCAATATGGCGCACTGATGCTGAAGGTAATAGAATAGGAGTATATGATACTGACTGGGTTGGACAGATGTTTAAGAAGAATGCAGCAACCCAGAGCTATACCATCGGTATAACAGGAGGTAATGCCACCAGCACGTACGCTATGAGCATTGGCTATCTTAATCAAGAAGGTATTGCCGGCGGCAGCAAGGTGTCAGACTATTCACGCTACAATTTCCGTATTAACTCCGATCATAAATTCTTTGGCGGAATTGTGACTGTTGGAGAACAGGCAAGCTTTGTCTATAAGAAAAACAATGGAATTGGCGTAGGAAATCAGTATAATAACACGCTTCGTGGAGCTTTCGGCACGTCGCCTCTTTCCCCTGTCTACAACAGCGAAGGAGGATTTAACGATACATCTGACAGCGACTGGTATAATGCCGATGGCAATCCTTACGGCTCAATGATGGTCAACAACAACAATGAAAGTAAGAGCACCACTTTCTCTGGAAATATATATGCACAGATTGAGCCTATAAAGAATCTCAAATTGCGCACTGTATTCGGTGCAGTGGCTAACAGTTCTGAATATAGGTCATACGGGGCTATTTATAAATTCTCTATCTACAGCTATAGCGATCATACCTCCGTAAATCAGAATATGAACCGTGGTCTTGGAATGACTTGGACAAATACCATCTCATACGATTTCGACATAAAGGATCATGCTTTCAATGCTCTTCTTGGTATGGAATCTTACCGCTACGAAGGTACATACGTGGGTGCTGGTCAGAGAGACCTTAAAGAAGGATTTGACACATGGCCATACGCTTGGGTAAGCAATGGCACAGCAGCCACTACTGCAGATGGCCTTAGTGCTTCAGGCAGCCCGCACGACGTGGCTCGCTCTGTCAGCTATTTCGGACGCTTGAGTTGGAACTGGCGTGAAAAATATATGATTGATGTCACTGTACGTAGCGACGGCTCGTCCAGATTCGCACGAGGACACCGCTTCGGTACATTCCCATCAGTGTCTGCAGGTTGGAACATCACAGGAGAAAGCTTTATGGAATCATCCCGCGGATGGCTTGATTTCCTTAAAATCCGTGGCAGCTGGGGACAAGTAGGTAATCAGAATATCGGCAACTACATGTATCTGGCTCCCGTGAAGGTCACCAATACTCATTACTTCTTTGGTGAATATTTCGGGCCTAATGGTAGTTATGGTGATTATTCCACTATTCTCGGCACTAATTGGGGTGCTTATCCCAACCGTCTTGGCAATGCTGATCTTACTTGGGAAACATCAGAACAGGTCAATATTGGTTTCGATGCAGCCTTGTTGAGAAGCCGTCTGCATGTCAACTTCGATTGGTATCGCAAGACAACGAAAGACTGGCTCGTGGAAGCTCCAATCCTTGCTACAGCCGGTGCCGGGGCTCCTTATATCAATGGCGGTAATGTAGTGAATTCAGGTGTCGAAGTTAATCTTTCATGGAATGATATTATCGGCAAAGACTTTGCTTATAATATTGGGGCAAACTTTACATATAATAAGAATAAAGTTGGTTCAATCCCTACAGAAGACGGAATCATACATGGCGCAACAAATCAGATATTTGATAATGCTCCTGAGTTCTATAGGGCAGAGAATGGCCACCCAATCGGCTATTGGTGGGGCTTCCAGACTGCTGGCTTGTTCCAAAACCAGAAGGAAATTGATGAATGGATTGCCGCAGGCAATGGCGTGATCCAAACAAATGTTAGGCCGGGCGATGTAAGATATGTCGATCAGAACCATGATGGTGTGATTAATGATGAAGATAAGATTGACCTTGGAAACGGCGTGCCGAAGTTCACCTTTGGCTTCAACATCAATCTATATTGGAAGAATTTTGACCTCGGACTCGTGGCTACAGGTGTAGCCGGCAATAAGCTCTTCCAAAGCTATCGCAATGTGACTAATATGAAGGCCAACTACACTACTGAGATACTTGGACGTTGGACCGGAGAAGGCACATCGGATCGTATACCACGTGTCACAAACGGACAGGTCAACAGCGACATTTCCGACCTCTATCTTTATGATGGTGATTTCCTCCGCCTCAGCAACTTGACTTTTGGCTATGACTTTGCTCCGCTCATGAAGCAGAAATGGTGTAGCCAGGCCCGACTTTACATTCAGGTGCAGAATCTTGCCACTTTCACCAAGTATAACGGCATGGATCCTGAAATTGGTTACGGTACATCAGGTTGGGTAAGTGGTGTAGATGTTGGTTTCTATCCAACTCCCCGCACTGTGCTCTTCGGTGTCAACCTTGGATTCTAATTAATGCATAATTCATAATGCATAATGCATAATTAGCTCAGCGCAAGCGAATGCAAGACGTAATGCTTATTATTCGGAAATGACATTATGCTTACAGTTGAAAAGTTATTACGAAATAATTCAATAAGATGAAAAATATAAAGATTAATATATTGTCACTCGGTTTCGCGGCAGTAGGCTTGATGGGTCTCACGACTTCTTGCTCCGAAAGCTTCCTCGATGTTGAGTCGAAAGTGGAGTCCAATACCGAGAACTTCTATAAGACCGAAGGGGATGCCTGGCGTGCTCTTCTTGGTTGCTATGATGGCTGGAGGCAGATAAGCTCCAATCCAGGAGTCGGCTTTATGGTTGCCTCTACAGTGCTCAGCGATGAGTGTTATGGTGGCACCGGAGCAAATGACGGTTTCGGCTACCAAGCTATGGACCAATTTGATCAGTCGGTGTCACCGGCCGACCAGAACCTTTTTGAGCAAGACTGGAAAGTATATTATTCAGCCGTGTATCGTTGCAACGAGCTTTGCGACCATGAAAACCAGATCAATTGGGTTGGTGAGTCACAGAATCGAGGCCTCTATATGGGTGAATGTCGTGCTATCCGTGCAATTCTATATTTCGACATGGTGCGTATGTGGGGAAATATTCCTCTATTCCTTGAAGCTATAAATGAAAACCGCACTCCAAGCGATCCAGCAGAAGTATATGCAGCTATCGTGGAGGATATGAAATATGCTATTGCCAACATCCCTGCCGATGCCAACCTCTCTAAAGCTGACAATGGTCGTATCACCAAATATGCAATGGAAGCAATGCTTGCCCGTGTATATCTCTACTATACCGGGTATTATGGCAAGGATCTTGGCTATACTTCTGATGGCGTGACTACAGGCACTCTGACAAAGCAGGAGGTACTTGATGGCCTTAATGATATCGTGCAGAGCGGCAACTTCTCTCTGATTCCCGACTTCAAGAATCTTTGGCCGGCAGCTTCTCTCGTTCCCCTTGGTGCTGATGCATGGGACCCTGAACTCTCTACATACGCCGGTCAGGCTAACTCCGAGTTTATGCTTCAGCAGAAGTTTACTCCTACTCAGGACTATAATGGCAACAATGACTCCAATCGCTGGCAGGTGATGCTCGGCATGCGTAGCCTTAATTTCTCTCCTTACGGGAAAGGATGGGGAGCTGCCACAGTTTGCCCTGCATACGTCAACAAGTTTGCAGTTGAAGATCCACGTCTGATAGCTTCTGTTATCAATACTGCATCCGAAGGAATCGGGGCAGCTCCTGACTATTCAGCTTCTGTGAAAGACTGGCGTGAGTTTACCGGCTATTGTGTCAAGAAGTATTCTCCCATTGCTTTTGCCGATGGCCACAATGCATCAAAAGAAGATGGAAGCGGAGACTTTCAGATCACAAATGCCCAAGATTATGTCTTGATGCGCTATGCAGATGTGCTCCTGATGATCGCTGAATTAGGTGGGGTGCCAGCGAAGAGCGCACAGGATGCTCTTGACGAGGTGCGTTCTCGTGCCGGTATGGCTTCTGTGCCTGTCACTTTTGAGAATGTGATGAATGAGCGTGCCCTTGAGCTCGCTTTCGAGGGTATCCGCTATTGGGATCTTCTCCGTCAGGGCGTCGACAAACTTGCTGATGCTGTATGCGCTACCGCCGGACCTGTCAAAAACGGTGGAGTTGATGCTTCTGTAAGCTACAAGCGTGACAAGATCATTGAGAAGAATGGTCTTTTCCAGATTCCAAACAATCAGATCACTCTTTCAAATAATACCCTGAAGCAGAATCCTGGTTGGTGATGATGTTAATTTTAGTGAGAAAAAGTTAAAGTACTGATACTTTGAGGATAATTATAATATCATGAAGAAAATGGCGTTAATGCATTATAATCCATAATACTTCCGCCACTTTCGGATGAGCATCTTATCTTCAATAATACTAATCGACAAAATGACAAAAGCTTTAAAATATATTGGTTGCGCTCTCATTTGCGGCGCGTCAGCCATGGGCATGGTCTCTTGTTCGGAAGACACCTATTCCCTCCCATCTCCCGACATCAAGGCGGAGCAGCTCGTGGAAGGAGTGGCTTTCTCGGTGGAGCACGATGCAACAAATCCAAATATCATACATCTGAAGAGCCTTATGCCATCTAACTACAGTGTGGCTTGGGTGACTCCACAGGGTCGCCGCTCTACAAGCGAGGTGACTCTCCAGATTCCTTTTGATGGAAGCTATGAAGTTCAGATGGGTGTCAATACCCGTGGAGGCTACGTATGGAGCGATCCTTATACTTTCACTGTAGATGATTTCTGCGCAGAATTCGTAGACAATTACCTTTGGAAGCGAATAAGCGGTGGCGTTGGCCAGAGCAAGACATGGCAGCTTGACCTCGCGGTGCTTGAGGACGGTTCTACCAAGACCACTTATTGGACTGGTCCGCACTGGTATTGGAATCCAAACTATAATTGGGACCACCTCCACTCTCCATTGGAGAATGAGACCACAAATGCCAACTACCGCGACTCTGACCCTTGGGATGCAGCCGACGCAATCGATCCTTCTGAGGTGCCGGCATCCGAAGGCGAGGACAATGCCGGATGGTATTGGGCAGCGGACTATGCAGGCAACTCATGGATGTGCTCAGCTCAGAACTATGGCTACATCACATTCGACCTAATCGATGGTGCTAATGTGACCATCACAGACGCTGACGGCAATGTACTGGAGAAAGGCACATATTTGCTCGATGTCGACAACCATACCATCTCATTCTCTGGTGTGTATCCGCTCAATTCAAGCAATAATGGCGTGATGACCCGCGACTGCAAGCTTCTCTATCTTTCTGACACAGCTATGCAGATGATTGGCGATGGCATCAAGGCGGGCTCTGCTACCTCAGTCAATTATGTGACAAAGGAATACTTCGACAATTATCAAGCTGCAGAGGAATCACAAGAACCTCAGCTTCCTGATGGATGGCGCGAAGATGTATCTCAGACTGTCATCACTTCTGTGAAGTGGGTGCTCTCTGATAAGAATCCTCTTGACTGGGCTACCCTCGATGGCTCTCTGATGAATGGCTGGCGCAATCCGGAGGATTATCCCGATTGGCTCGGCACTCCTGACCCGGCTTCTTACAAGGACTTCTCGATGACTCTCGACAGCAATGATAACAGTGCCGTCTTCACTTATCCTGACGGAAGCACTATTGATTGCACTTACGAACTCAGCGACAATGGTATCTACACATTCTCACAGCCGATCAAGTCGTTTAGCCTCGTGGGCTGGGCAAGCTTTGCAGTAGATGCTGAAAACAGCCTGCGTATCCTCAGCATTGAGAAGAATGTATATGGAAATGTGACTGGCGTTTGGCTTGGAGCTCTTTCAAGCGAGAAACCGGAATATATGGCATATCACTTTGTGCCTACTGCTGGAAGGGGTGGAGGTGACAGTGTTGAGCCCGCATACGCAGCTACCTAGAGCTACTTAAGCAACGACTAGTCGCTCTTTGAAAGCAGTGCACCCGCGATATTCACAATAGATGGCACATAT
>VIDP01597790.1_pt1 | contig 13909 bp, 7 predicted proteins | sample 5025131 | NCBI WGS metagenome assembly VIDP01 (sample SAMN11853144, study PRJNA449069) | gut metagenome | isolation source: stool from male vole | host: Microtus ochrogaster | place: USA:Florida | collected 2017
ACCCAGCAGTGAGAACCCTGTCAGGCTGTAAATGAACTTCCAAGCGTCCGGTTAACCGCCTTTCATCTAAAAAGTCAACATGGAACCGTCATCTATAGGAAATTATTTGTTTTAGAGGTCGTAATCAGAATGCTCTGCCAATGCCGGATGATTAACCTTTGCCACCTTCGGGTTATTGGCCAGATAGTTTACCACTTTCAGCGCGTTCTCAACATGACGCTCTATGCGTAGCGGCAGTGATTCGGTGCCTTGCAACAGTATCCATGCGTTGAAAGGAGATATGGCGGCACCCGTATCACGCAGAATCACGGCGCGTATGCGTGTCACAAAGGCTGCTGCTCCGGCTACATCTGCAAAGACTGCGCCGTGATATGACGGGTCCGGCTTTGCTATTGTAGGATATTTGTCGGCGTTCGCTTTCCAATCAAATTTTCCTCCGTCCACTATCACGCCGCCTAATGACGAACCATGTCCGCCAATGAATTTCGTTGCGGAGATAACCACAATGTCCGCACCGTGCTCAAGCGGCCTGATTACGATTGGAGCGAAAGTGTTGTCCACGATAAACACAATGTTATGACGGTGTGCCACCTCTGCCACGGCGTCCAGATTTGTAACGTCCGAGTTCGGATTGCCGAATGTTTCGGCATATACCACCTTGGTGTTGGGCTGTATGGCCTTCTCCAACGCTTCGAGGTCGTTGACGTTTACGATAGTGTTTGTAATGCCCTGAGTGGCCAATGTGTGTGTGATCAGGTTGAAACTGCCGCCGTATAGGTTGTCGGCTGCCACGATATGGTCACCGGCCGTTACTATATTCTGCAGGGCGTATGTTACGGCTGCCGCGCCACTGGCTACCGCCAGCGCTGCCACGCCACCCTCCAGCGCCGCTATACGCTCCTCAAACACACCCTGTGTTGAGTTTGTCAGACGGCCGTAGATGTTGCCGGCGTCACGCAATCCGAATCTGTCTGCAGCGTGTTGTGAGTTACGGAACACGTAAGATGTAGTCTGATATATGGGTACTGCGCGTGCGTCTGTTGCCGGATCTGCCTGCTCCTGTCCTACATGTAGGGCGAGAGTCTCAATGTGTAAGTTCTTCTTTGTGCTCATTTCTAATATCTTTTTTAATGTGATTAACTTTGTGTTATGTTTTCTGAGTGCAAAGGTACGGCCTTTTTTATAATCACCAAATACCATGAATATGTGATATTACCAACCTTTAATGGTTAGATGGTCCAACCTCCTGCATGAAAATCGCATCGAGAGTGAATGTCGCCGCATCGTTAGTGAAGAGTATAGGGCTGCTGATTCTCAGGTCTTTAAGAGCATTGTTAAAATACTTTTCCTTTCCTGTTTTCCAATAAGCGTATGCTTGCAGACGCGGTATGCGAAAATGATTTTTACTTATTGCCAGCGCCTTCGATTTGTATTCCGCCGCGTGTCGCAGCCAAACTTCAGACCATTCCGGCGTGGTTATGGACAGCATCATCTCGTTCATCATCTCAAAGCCGCCCATAATCGTCATCAGATGGTTGGTGTTCTGTACGGAAGGATCCCCCTCCCATGAAACAATCCCCGTGGCAGGGTCGTAGCCCAAGGCTTTCGGGCCGCTGAACAGTCCGTGCGGCAGTGCTGCGATGCTTCTCATTCCCGCCAGTATCTTGTCCCTGTATAATGTGTTGCCGGTGCGTTCCCATTCCGTAAACCAGTTGCCTGCGTACGCCATCCAGTCCGGTCCCACCCTCAATCGGGCAGGAGCGGTGCAGGGATATTTGTCAGAGCGCGGCTGTGCCAGCCTCATCGGGTCGAGAGTGTATAGTAATCGGTCTGCGTCCACCACCTCCCGCATGACGTCTCCCATCCTTTCGTCAGTCGTAAGGTAGTACATGAACCTGTTCCAGAAGGCCTGTGATATGCGTGCCTCTTTGGCTCCGCATCCCCAATGCAATACGTTGTGGCGTGTTCCAAGCCCCGCATGCGGGCCGTTATGGTAACAATCCACCTCGGCGTTGTGTCTGCTCATGGCAATCGCCATGTCAAATGTCTTGATATCGCCTGTGCGGAGGAACTCATACCACAGCATTGCCGGTGTCCCCAGCTCCGTATTGTCCCAGGCATAGCCCCCGATGTCATACCGCCATTCATCGCGTGAGGTGTCGTAAGAGTGCATAACGTCGCCGTAGTTGAAGAAACCGTACCACGAATGCCGCTCCTGTTCCTTTGCGTAAAAATCCTTTATATTATATAATAATGTGTCAAGCGGTGTGCCTTTGTCGAGACTCCATATTCCGAAAGCCCTTTTTGAGTGCAGGTATTGCGGTGAGGGCAGATATTGCGGATGGCATATCAAAGCCGGCAATGCGGCGGCCATGGAGTCTATACTCTGTGTGGACAGGGTTATATAAACGGTTGAAGTCCTCGCAATGCCGCAGGCTGTACTCATGCCCGGCTGCACATCCTCATAGGCGGCGTTCAGCCCATGTGGTATGGTGTCATAGTGTGCAAACCGCATAGGTTCCGCCTCCGGGCTCCATAGGTACAGGCTCACTATCGCCTTGTCGCCGCGTGCCTTGTCCACCTGTAGCGTGGATGGGTATGACTGCCAGAAATCTGTCATGTGGAATGCCGCGCCGTGTGACTTGTCACCCACCGCCACTATTCCCGGAGCGCGGTGTCCTTCCATCGTTCCTATCCATGGAGATGCCTCCGTTGCCCGCTTCCTTACGGAGAAACCGTTTGGCGACAGTTGCGAGAGACGGAAGCCGTCCCATGCCGCTATCTGCCTTATCATCTCGTTACTCAGTGAGTCTGCCGGTGTGTTGTCATCGTTCAGACGTATCGGTCTGCGTGCTATCAGCGGCTTTACATCCATTGTCTGCACCTTTGTCGAGTCCATCAGGAACAGTATCTTACGTTCATGCTCAAGTCCTTTCATCGGAACCTCAAACTGCATTGACAGCGATTGCAGTCCGTCGGCGTTGGTTGTGGAGTCGATAAACGCCGTATGCACTATCTTTATCTCATTGCTGCCGCTGTAGGTGTATAGGCGTAGCGTGAAGTTCTCGCCGTCAGCTCTCCAACAATCGCTTACGGTGCCTTGGCGTTCCAGTTTTATACTGCTTACGGGTAGTTTCTTGCCATTGCATGTTACCCATCCTTTGCCGAGAACCTTTTGCCCGTTTATACATACGCTGTCAAACAGCTCTCCGCCTGTTGACGTGGCAATCAATGGCTTGGGCGTGTTCCTTTTTTGTCTGCCTTTGGCCTTTTTCTCTTGCAATGGAGCTACGACGGTGCTGAAAGCTTTCCATTTCACCGAGCCGTCGGGCCATGATGCCAGTGTCCATTGGTCTGCCTCCAGCTGCTCACCGTTGCTTGTCAGTGTCAGTATGGCGTCTTTTTCAACCTCGCCTTGCGCAAATGGAACGCCGAAAGCGGCAGGTACTGCCTCTCTGTCCGTTACGGTTTGTAGCCTGACTCCGTATGATGTCGTGCCGGCGGGGTTGTCGTGTTGGGTCACACGCCAGTTCCTCATGCGTGCGTGTGACAGTGTCGTACGGAAACCGAAGTACCCTTCTGTCAGCGGCAACGGGTCTGTATAATCCACCAGACACTCTCCGTCTATGGAGTATTTTGTCCTGCCGTCGCAAACCTCTATCTTTATTTTGTACCAGTGGTCGCCTCGCAACAGTCTGGCGGAGTCGGTATATTCACGTAATATAGCGGGACGGAAACGCGCGTCCTTAACCCCTCTCTTGTCTCCGTCATACCGTCTGAAGCGTGTGGTGCTGTTATGATTGCCGCCATAGCCCATGTAATACAGGCGCATGGTGTATGTGTTCAGGAACGCGCCGCCTCGTTTTTCTGCGTTGGCAAACACGTCGTCAGCCTCCGGGTCGGTAGCCATCCAGAAGCAATTGAGGTCGGAGATGCGCCCGTCGCCTACTATACACGCCTCATACTCTATCGTTATGTTGCCTTTCAGCAGTGTGGTGTTCCACAGTGTCAGTCCCTTCGGGGCGTGTATGTCGGCCACGGAGTCCTTGCTCCATGTGACATAACCGCCCGGCTCCGCCTCAACCTTCCATCGGTCTTTGTATGTTTTGGGAGTTTTCCCGGCGTGCGGCAGGTGCAGATAGATGTCATTCGCTCCTGTTGCGGGTAGTGTCGTGAATAATGTAAATGTCAGTACAGTAAGTAGTTGTAGTAGTTTTCTCATGATGCGCTTTTTGTGGCGCTGCAATCGCACTGCCTTTACCTTGTAATCGTGGTGCGATTGCATGGTGATTGCAGTGCGATTACAAGGTAAAGGCAGTGCGATTACAATGCCCTTGTTTTAGCTTTATATTCCGTATGTTATTCGGCAGCCCTCGAGAAGAATGTCATAACATTAATTTTCAGTGCAAAGTTAACACTTTTATCGGAATTATTTAGTATCTTTGCCAATAATTTGTACAAAACGAATGAATATGAAATATTTCCGGACTGTGGTTGCCACGATGCTCATGGCAGTTGCGGCATACGCCAACCCGTTGCATATCGTGACGCCGATAAATGGCGATGATGTATTGAAAGAAACCCAATGGAGGGGATTGTGGATAGGCATAGACCGCCTTTTGCCCGACGAGACAATTGTTAACAAGACGAGGGTGAATGCCCGTTATTTGCGCAAGGAGTTCGCCTTGGAGCGCAAGAGCGTAAAGAAAGCAAAGGCGTATGTTGCCGCTATGGGTTATTATGAGCTGCATGTTAACGGCGAACGCATAGGTACGGAGGTGCTGACACCACAGCAGACGGATTTCAGAAAGTCGCTTTATTATAATGTTCTTGACGTTACGCAGGCGATAGGCCGTGATACCGTGGCCTGCATAGGCGTGGTGTTGGGTAACGGCCGCACTGTGCCGATGCGATATGCCAAGCATTATAAATGTCCGTTCTTCGGCTTTCCCAAGTGCAGGGTCGATGTGTTTGTGGAATATACCGACGGCAGTAAGCAACGCTTTTCGTCGTCAGCACAATGGAAGGCCACGGCCAACGGCCCGATACGCTCCAACAATGAGTATGACGGCGAGGTGTACGATGCCCGCAAGGAGATGGCGGGGTGGGACAGAGCCGGGTTTGATGACTCGGCGTGGCGACAGGCCGAGCGTGCAGAGATACCGGTAGGGGCGTTATATCCGCAGACTGCGGAGGGATAGGTTTGTTTGCCGCTGGCAGGAAACGGCGATGTCCCGGAGGTGTTGCGCTTGGATAGGAAAACCGTGAGCGTGACGGAGACAGCCAATGGCAGAAGATATATTTTTGCCTTTCCACGTAGCGGTAGGGCAGGGCTGCGGTGCGATGATGATGTCATGAGCGAGCCACAGAATATCGCCGGGTGGGTAAAGGTGAGAGTAAAGGGTAACAGAGGCGATACCATACGTATAAAATATGCCGAGGGACTGAACCCGGACGGCACGCTGTATACGGCCAACCTGCGTGACGCCGAGTCGGAAGATGTGTATATATGCAACGGAGACGAGGGGAATGGCCGCTGGTGGAGCCCTACCTTTGTGTATCATGGTTTCAGATATGTGCAGATAACGGGCATGAATGACATGACGGAGGCGGATGTTATGCCGTGTCTTGTGGCCAATGACGTGGAGCTTTCCGGCACATTCGTTTCAAGCAACAAGACGCTTAACGCCATAGTGGGCAATGCGTTGTGGGGGATAATAGATAACTACAAGGGTTTTCCGGTGGACTGTCCGCAGCGCAATGAACGGCAACCGTGGCTGGGAGACCGCACGGCGGGTTCGCTTGGCGAGAGCTATCTGTTTGATAACAACAGACTATATACGGCATGGATGCGTGATATATGCGACGCACAACGCTATGACGGATGCATACCGGACGTTGCGCCGGCTTTCTGGAATTACTATTCCGATGACGTAACGTGGCCCGCTGCCCTGCCGTTCACATGTGATATGCTGTATCGTCAGTATGGCAACGATGAGGCTATACGCAACAGTTACCCGTATATGAAGAAGTGGGTGGAACATATTTGCGACGCATACAGCCGTGATGGCATTATAACAAAAGACAAATACGGCGACTGGTGCATGCCACCGGAGCAGCCTGAGATGATACATTCGCAGGATCCGGCACGCAAGACCGACGGCGCGTTAATATCAACGGCCTACATGATACACATAATGGAGCTGATGCGGGAGTTTGCGGTTATGACACAGAGGAATGAGGATGCCGCCGATTTTGCACGGAGGGCAAAGGAAATGGCGGCCGCTTTCAACAGGAAATATCTGCATGTAAAGCGTGGCACGTCGCCGGAACCAGGGCATCCGCTTTATCCCGACAGCGTGTTTTATGGCAATAATACCGCTACGGCTAATATTCTGCCGCTGGCTTTCGGTATAGTTCCTGATGACTGTAGGAAGGATGTTGTGGACAATGTGGTCAGAAACATAATTGTTGACAATGGCGGTCACGTGTCGTGTGGTGTGATAGGTATATCACACCTGTTGCAGACGCTGACAAGAAACGGGTACGGGGATGTGGCATACCTTATAGCGACGAATACGACTTACCCCTCGTGGGGATACATGGCGCAGAAAGGGGCGACAACAATATGGGAGCTATGGAATGGCGATACGGCTAATCCGGCCATGAATTCCGGTAATCATGTTATGCTGCTTGGAGATTTGTTGACATGGTGTTTTCAGGATTTGGCGGGCATACGGAATGCTGACGGTAGTGTGGCATACCGGCACTTGAGCATGAAACCGGACTTTACCATTCAGGATTTGGACAGTATCGGGGCTACATACAAGACACCGCAGGGAGTAGTGACGTCGAAATGGAAAAAGAGTAACGAGGCGGTGACGTGGACGATGACATTGCCAAAGGGCGTAACGGCGGATTGTTATATGCCAGATGGCAGTGTGAGGACTGTAAGAGAGGGGACGACAACGATGGAGGCACCGATGCCGTTGAAGGCGAAATATGACGGATGGGTGACTGATGATGAGTTCGTTTATGACCAATCAGTGTTTCCTGAGGCGCACTCCGCAAGTATAACGGAGTTGCAGGACGGCACGCTTCTCGCAACTTATTTTGGCGGAACAAAGGAGCGTGTGCCTGATGTCTGCATATATACGCAACGCAAGGAAAAGGGGGCCGGGACGTGGAGCGCTCCTGTTCTTGCGGCTGACGGCGTTTTTGACGGGCGTTCCGACTATGCCCATATTGCCGGAATAGACTCTCTGTGCGTGAAAGCCCACTTCGGGCCGTGTCGTAAACATGGCGTGGACTGGACAGAGGCAAAGGATCATATCAGAATGACATGGGAGGAGGCATTGGATAATGTGTCTGACACTGACGGGGAACAGCGTAAGGCTTGTTGGAATCCTGTACTGTATCAGATGCCAGATGGCGAGGTATGGCTGTTCTTTAAGATAGGCAAGAATGTGAAGGACTGGACGGGATGGGTGTGTAAATCGGCCGACGGCGGACGGACATGGGGCGAGAAGGAACCATTGCCGCAGGGCTTTCTCGGACCGATAAAGAACAAACCGTTGCTGGTTGGCGATAGGTTGATATGCGCATCGTCTACAGAGGATGACGGTTGGAAGATACATCTGGAGACATACAATATCGCCACGGGAGAGTGGACAAGGCAAATGCCGGAGAACAAGGCGGAGGTGTTGTGCATACAGCCGGCGATATTGCAGCATGACGGCAATGTGTTGCAGCTGGTCGCAAGGACGCGCCCGACCAAGAAACAGCGTGAGGGAAAGGATAATACACGTGGCAAAGTGGCAGCATGCTGGAGTTATGACGGAGGAAGAACATGGGGAGAGACAACGCTGCTGGATGTACCGAACAACCAGTCGGGCATAGATGCCGTGACATTACGGCGGCCTGTAAACCTTAAAGTGAAGGGAAAGAAACTGAATGGAATACGCCATGTCATGGTGTGCAATGACTTTGCGACATTGCCGGGCACAAACAAAGGTGTGCGCACGCCGCTTTCGCTGCTCGTTTCAAGTGACGGGGTGGAGTGGAAGCATCTCGTAACGCTTGAGAAATCGCCGATAGGGCAGTATTCTTATCCTGCCATTATACAGGGTAAGGACGGTGCGTTGCACGTGATATATACGTGGAGACGGCAACGGGTGGCGTATAAACGTGTTGTATTGGAGAGATAAACGATAAATGCTTGGAGCCGATTGGCTCCAAGCATTTACTTTATGTTGCGCTCATTGAGGGCTTTGCTGTATCTTGCGGCATTCTTTAAGTGCTCGGAATAGGTGCGGGCGAAATTGTGAGTGCCTGAGAAATCCTCTTTGGCGCACATGTAAAGATAGTCGTGATGCACAAGGTTCAGTACGGCGTCAATGCCTGCTACCGACGGAATGCGGATAGGGCCGGGAGGCAATCCGGTATTGACGTAGGTGTTGTATGGGGATTTTACCGTAAGCATATTGTGGTATATGCGACGCAACTCAAACTGCTTTAGCGCAAATTTTATGGTTGGGTCGGCTTGTAACGGCATGTCTTGCTGAAGGCGGTTGTAGTACATTCCCGCCACCATGGGCTTTTCTGCATTGTTGGCTGTTTCCTCATCAATGATTGATGCCATTGTCATTACCTGCAAGGGGGTGAGGCCTAACGCCGCCGCTTTATTCATACGGTCACCGTTCCAGAACGCTTTTTGTTCGTTTTGCATCTTGTCGAGCAGTTTGGCAGGAGTGATATTCCAATACACCTCGTATGTGTTTGGTATGAACAGGGATATGACGGTGGCTGTGTCTGTGCCGTATTTGGCGCATGAATCGTTATTCTCCAGATAGTCCAGCAGGTCTTCTTTGCTCATCATAAGTTTCTTGGAGAGGTCTTCGGCCAACCGCTCTGTGGTGCGAACGGACGGTATGGTGAGGCGAACAGGAGACTGTATGCCGTTTTTTAACATCCGGAGCAGTTGCAGGGTGTTGGTGGATGACGTTATGGCATAGCGGCCGGAATGCACCGGTAGTCCCAATATTGTCTTTGCAGCGGAGTAGCATACTTTTGCGGATAAGGCTCCCGCACCGCTACAGGTGTCTGCAATCTTGGCCTGTACCGAGTCGGTAGTGTCATCATTGTCTATATATATATATAAGGTGTCATTGCTTTTGCTGACTGGTATGAACACTGTGGCAACAGCAAGCAACAGCAAGATTATAGTACCGGTGATGAGTTTCTTTTTCGACATTGTTATGATTATTATGTGTGTTGAATGTGGATGCAAAGGTACTAAAATTCTTATAACGGTAATTGGTATTGCCATTATTTAATTATTGGAGTGTTAATAATATATAAATTGTAAACTTCATTGTCGGCTCTTGTACTTATATTTAATTAAAAAATGCTACCTTTGCATCCGGTTTTTCATGTTGAAAGACTGCTAATTAATTATCATTTATGTCTAACTTAAAAAATGTACAGCCACTCGATGACTTTAACTGGGAAGAATTCGAGAACGGCAGTATCTCATGCGAAAGCAAAGAAGCACAGGCTGCTTCCTATGATGCCACTCTGAACAAGGTCTCTGAAGGACAGGTTGTAGAAGGCACAGTAATCTCAATCGACAAGAAAGAGGTTATCGTAAACATCGGTTATAAGAGCGACGGTATTATCGCCGCATCTGAATTCCGTTACAATCCGGACCTGAAAATCGGCGATAAGGTTGAGGTTTACGTTGAGAATCAGGAGGATAAGAAAGGACAGCTCATCCTTTCTCATAAGAAAGCTCGTCTGAGCAAGAGCTGGGATCGCGTTAATGCAGCCCTTGACAATGAGGAAATCATTCAGGGTTACATCAAGTGTCGCACTAAGGGCGGTATGATTGTTGATGTATTCGGCATCGAGGCATTCCTCCCTGGTTCACAGATTGACGTTCATCCTATCCGCGATTACGATGTATTCGTAGGCAAGACAATGGAGTTCAAGATCGTGAAAATCAATCAAGAGTTCCGTAACGTTGTCGTTTCACACAAGGCTCTTATCGAGGCTGAGATCGAAGCTCAGAAGAAAGAGATTATGTCTAAGCTCGAAAAGGGTCAGGTTTACGAAGGAACTGTCAAGAATATCACTTCTTATGGTGTATTCATCGACCTCGGAGGTGTTGACGGTCTCGTTCATATCACAGACCTTTCTTGGGGCCGCGTGAGCGATCCTCATGAGGTTGTACAGCTCGATCAGAAGATAAATGTCGTTATTCTTGACTTTGATGACGAGAAGAAGCGCATTGCTCTCGGTCTCAAGCAGCTCACTCCACACCCATGGGATGCACTTGATGCGAACCTCAAGGTTGGTGACCGCATACAGGGTAAGGTTGTAGTTATAGCAGACTACGGCGCATTTGTTGAGGTCGCACCGGGCGTAGAGGGTCTTATTCACGTTAGTGAGATGTCATGGAGCCAGCACCTTCGTTCTGCACAGGACTTCCTTTCTGTAGGTGAAGAGGTTGAGGCTGAAATCCTAACACTTGACCGTGAGGAGAGAAAGATGTCTCTTGGCATCCGTCAACTTAAGGATGATCCATGGGCAAACATTGAGGATAAGTACCCGGTTGGTTCAAAGCATACCGCAAAGGTACGCAACTTCACTAACTTTGGCATTTTTGTAGAGCTCGAAGAGGGTGTTGACGGTCTCATCCATATATCTGATCTCTCTTGGACTAAGAAAGTAAAGAAGCCGTCAGACTTCACCAATGAGGGTGCGGCTATTGACGTTGTAGTTCTCGAAATAGATAAGGAGAACCGCCGTTTGTCTCTTGGTCACAAGCAGCTTGAGGAGAATCCTTGGGATACATACGAAACTATCTATACACCAAACTCAGTACATACCGGTAAGGTTTCAGAGGTAATGGACAAGGGTGCGGTTATAGTCCTCAACGAAGGTGGTGAAGGTTTTGCTACTCCAAAGCACCTTGTTAAGGAGGATGGTACTCAGGCACAGAAGGGCGAGGAGCTTGAATTCAAGGTAATCGAGTTCGTTAAGGAGAGCAAGCGCATCATCCTTTCTCACTCACGCACATACGAGCCGGAGAAGCCTGTAGAGGAAAAGAAACCGTCTCGCACTGCAAAGCGTAGCGGAAAGAAGGATGATTCTGCACCTATTAATAATGTTGCAGCTTCAACTTCACTCGGTGACTTCGACGCTTTGGCTGCCTTGAAGGCTCAAATGGAGAAGGAAAAGTAATTCTGTCTTATAGATAGAATGCAGTATATCAAAATGAGAACTTTGCAAACTTTATATTATATGGTGCAAAGTTCTCATTTTTTTTGTCTTATAGCTTCCATAGTATTTTAATATTGTAATGGCAATGTCTATCTCAGAACGTTATTCCATAGTGCTAAACTATTTCCGGCAGACACAGCCCGTGGTGGATACCGAACTTGAATATGGTACGGTCTTTCAGTTGCTTGTGGCTGTTGTGCTCTCGGCCCAGTGCACAGACAAGCGTGTTAATATGGTAACTCCGGCCTTGTTCCGTGAGTATCCTGACGCAAAGGCACTGGCTGCGGCTGATGAGGTGGAGGTGTACGAGTATGTAAAGAGTATTTCTTATCCCAATGCGAAGGCCAGGCATTTGGTGCAATTATCGCGTATGCTTGTAGATTGCTATGGCGGTGAGGTGCCGTCTGATATGAATGAATTGCTCAAACTGCCGGGAGTTGGACGCAAAACCGCCAATGTCATTCAGGCTGTGGCATTTGGAAAGAGCGCAATGGCTGTGGATACGCACATTTACCGTGTAAGTCATAGACTTGGATTGGTCTCCTCCCGTTGCAATACGCCGTTGAAGGTAGAGTGTCAACTGACCAAGTATATACCGGCGGAAGAAATACCCCGTGCACATCATTGGCTGCTGTTGCATGGCAGATATGTCTGCAAAAGCCTGCGACCGCAATGTGACACCTGTCCGTTCACTTCCTTCTGTCCCAAAAAGTTGGATGGAAGCAAGCTTTAGTTGATAGCATATAAATATATGAGACGGATATTACTGCAATTTATTTTGTTGCTCTTTGTGGCGTGTTTCCATTGCCATACCATGGCAGTCGAGCCTCCTAAGTCACGTGAGGTCAACTTTGCGCGCACTTATGCCAAAGACTTTCTTGTGGAACATGGTGCCGATATTGGCATGATGGCATTAAGTATGGAGGAGTACACCGACAGGTTGATATTCTTCAATGATATGCGTAATAATCTGTTTCTGCTTATGGTGAGAGACGGTTACGCTGACCTTGTCAACGAACAGGTATTGGCTTTTTCTATAGGTACGCCCCATTCCAAGGCGCGCGACACCTCTACTTTTATGACATTGATTTCATATTATGATAACCTGATAAAGAAAATGCGTGATGGTGACTTGCCGAGGGAACGGAGAGACAGCATCGGTATGCTGTGGATCAAGCCTATGTTACATAATATCCGCTGGCGACAGTTTGGCTTACACAACCTTTATGACGGCCAGACGGCAGGTGTATTGTCCGGTTGCGGACCTGTGGCCGTAGGGCAGCTGATGAAATATTACGAGTGGCCTGATACTGTTTGCGGTGATTATTCTTATCTTGACCAAGACAAACAGACACGCTCTGTAAAGATGGACGGGACGCGTATAGAATGGGACAAGTTAAAGAACATCTATTTCTATCATGATAAGGACTCTGATTCTCTGGCCCCATTAATGAAGATGGTTGGTATGTCCATGACGGTGAAATATGGTGAGAGTAGTACGCTGACATTGGCAAAGTATATCAAACGTGCCATGACAACCCATTTCGGCTATTCCCCGGAGATGTATCTTGCAATCTGTAATGAGACTCCCGAACCTAAGATGATACGACTGATACGTAACAATTTACGTTTGGGCAGACCTTGTGTGCTCATTGGCGGCGACCATGTGTTTGTTTGTGACGGAGCATACAGGGACTTCTTGCATCTTAATATGGGTTGGAATGGTTCCTATGACGGTTGGTACCGCTTTCCTATCGTGTCGGACAGAATAAACGATAAGGCTTTTATCGTATCGGCCCTGCTTGATATAAAGCCTTTATTGGATAAGAAAAATGTGGAGAAATCGGTGGTTGTGGAACGTGCCGGTACTCTACCGGAGTTACTTACAGACACAGAAAAGGCTACCTTAAACAAGCTGACGATAAGCGGTAAACTCAATGGGCGGGATATAAGGCTTCTGCGACGCATGGCGGGAGCAGTGGATGTGGCAGACATTGAATCTTGGAAAGGGCAGCTTACAGACCTCGACATAAGCCGGGCATTTGTAATTACCGACACCGTTTCGTATTTTGAGGTACCCAAAGGGGTGTATAATCCTATTTCTCCTATCAATCTAACCACATATAATGCGACCATCGGCAGACGTATGTTTTGTGACTGTGAGAACTTGAGACATATTCGTTTACCACAAAATACGAGGTACATATACCACAGGGCGTTTGCCAATTGCTATGCCCTTGAGGAGATAGCTATACCGGCTACCGTGCGTGGTGTTACAGCACAGGCTTTTCTTGATTGTCGTTCATTGAAGAAAGTAACGGTGTGCGAAGACTCACCATTGCTCAAGAGCGATTTTGTAGAGAGAAATAAGGTTTTCCAATGGTGCAGTCCTGACCTTCAGATATTGAAGGATTCCGCTCTTGGAACATTCGGTTATGGCTGGAATGAACAGTAAAAGCGCGGTGAAGTGGGGAACGGACTGCAGTATATTGTGTCCTCTGAGGTTTATCGAAATACTGTGCCGGTTAAGTATAAATCGCGCTATAAGATTGTAAATGGAAAATCGGTGTTGCTAAATCGTTTCGTTAAGCCAAACTTCTTATAATCAGCTATATATATGTAAGCA
>VIDP01457883.1_pt1 | contig 13740 bp, 9 predicted proteins | sample 5025131 | NCBI WGS metagenome assembly VIDP01 (sample SAMN11853144, study PRJNA449069) | gut metagenome | isolation source: stool from male vole | host: Microtus ochrogaster | place: USA:Florida | collected 2017
AACCTGAGTTGATGATGATTTTTGAGCAGTTCAGAGCTTTGTAGAGCTTTTCAAGCTTGTCCGGAAGTTCAGGGTTAAGTATTGTATCGTGGTTCTTTCCACATTTACAGCAAAATTCCGACACATTGAAGTGTTCGGTAAGCTGAGTTTTGTCGGTTGACCTGTAAGTATTTGTCATAATTAATCCTCCTTATTTTTAATCTGTTTCAGAACATCAAGCAGTTTCTGTGGCAGAGGAATCCCCAGTTCTCCGGCATTTTCGAGAATGGAAATCCCCTCGTTTGCGAGATAGAAACCGATTACAGCCGAACGGCAGACTGTTCCGTCGCCGATAACATGGGTGTCGAGAATGTGACCGACAGCTACAAGTGTCATGATAAAGACTTTCTTTGCAATTCCGGTGAATCCGACTGACGACGAAATTTCCTTTTTTATGTATGCCGAGACAAGTCCGGTAACGTAGTCCAGCACCATGAATGCTATCAGAGCATAAAGCAGACCGTCAAGCCGTCCCCACAGGAATCCGCAGATGGCACATATCACTGCTGAAAGTGTCTGTAAAAGTTTGTCCATTGATTTAATCATTCCTTTGTTATGAGTGTGTCCGCATAATAGTTTAAAAAAGCGTACTGATTCAATGTAAAATCATTGAATTACAGATGAAATTAACAAAAAATTTACAATTGATTTTTAAGAAAATCATAAGATTTTTATCGTCGGAGTATAAGAAATTACTGTTATAATAATCTTGACATAAAAAAAGGGAGGTATTATAATGGTATTCGGTCGGAAAAAATCACGTATAACAGACATTGATTTTCGTAATACAGTGATAATTACAGCAATATTTTCAGCGGTTATAATTATAATAGCAATTACTGCAACAGACGGTATATGGGGTTCTGAAACGGATTGGATAAGTCAGCATTTCGCCATACCTGAGTACTTCCGCACAAGATTTTACAAGACGGGTGATTTATTTCCGGATTTTGCCTTTCAGCTTGGTGCAGGTCAGAATATATACAATTTTGCATACTATGGACTTATGAATCCCGTTTATCTGCCGTCATATCTGCTCCCACAGGTAAGAATGTCAGATTATATACAGATAGTCAGCATAATTTCCGTTTATCTCTCATGTATAGCGTGTTATTTTCTGCTGAAACGTCATTTCAGCAGAAATATGTCATTATTTTTATCAGTAATATTCATGTGTTCTGCACCGCTGATTTTTCACAGTCACAGACATATAATGTTTATAAACTACTTGCCTTTTCAACTCACAGCAATGATTTGTACAGGTAACAAAGATACTTTTAAGAACCGTATAAAAATAATATTCTGTTCGTACTGTATTTTGTGTACAAGTTTTTATTTCAGTATAGGGGCGTTTGCGTCGATACTTATCTATGCGGTATTTATACAGCTGAAAAAATTCCGGTATCCTGATTTCAGGAATCTGAGAATAACAGTTTTATGTATTTTTTCAGGAATAGTTACAGCCGGAATACTCTGGTTGCCGACGTTTTTCACACTCATAAGAGGCAGGGAAAGCAGTTGTGCATCTTCACATATTACGGAGATATTTTTTCCGGAAGTAAATCTGCAATATCTGCTGTATGTACCTTATTCAATGGGACTTACATTTATATCGGTGATTTCAGTAATAGTCATGCTGAAAAACGGTGACAGAGCCATGAAGTTTCTTTCTGTGTTTTTTGCACTGTTTGTCTGTTGTCCGTTGATAGTATACATTTTTAACGGCACAATGTACCTTGATTCAAAAGTCCTGATACCGTTTTTACCACTTATGATGATAGTTACAGGAGGATTTCTTGAAAAACTTTTTTCCATGAAAGTGAATTTTACCGGAACAGTCGTTATATCGCTGATTGTTGTTTCAGCAGACATATTGATAAATTACCGTTCTGTATCAAAAAACATGATACTGCTTGCCGACGCACTGATAACAATCACAGTTATTATAATATTTATCAGAACTCATAAAAAACAAGTCGTTCTGATTCCGCTGACCGCAATGTCACTGATGAATTGTTTTGTTGTGAATTTTCATGAAAGCTATGTTTCAAAGTCTGCTCTTGATACTCTCTATTCGGAAGATATTCAGAAACTCGTTGACAAAACCAATGCTTCTGACGATGATTTTTATCGATTTTCAGACGGTTCGGGAAACGGTAAGGCAGTAAACCGTATTTACGGGGATAACTACTATATGACTAATATTTATTCGTCCGTAAGCAATTCGGATTACCGTCGTTTCCGTTTTGAAAACAGTGAAAATTCACACCGTAACAACGCTTTGCAGACACAGCCGGAAAATATAGTCTTTGATACGCTCATGGGTTGCCGTTATCGTATAGGCAGAAATCCGCAGGCTATGGCAGGCGAAACCATTGAGGACAAAGAGGGTGAATGGATTTTATTCAAAAACAGAAATGCCCTGCCCGTAGGTTATGCCTGTGCGGACATAATGAATGAAAGTGACTGGAAAAAACTTAATCCTGCCCAACAGTCGGAAGCAATGCTGAAAAATATCATAGTTCCGTCAGACACTGAAGTTTCCGCACTCCGTCCCTCCGAATCCTGTGAACTTGATACAGACTTCACACTGTATGGCGATACAGAACGTATAAAAAAAGTAAACGGAGTTTATGAAGTAAAAAGTGACGCTCCGTTCAGTATCACCGCAAAACCTGAAAATTCCATAAAGGATAAAATCATTTTTATAGAATTTCACGCCGATAACCGTATAGGAAACAAGTCTGAAAGAAGCGATATATCAGTAAGTATAAACAATGTGAAAAATACACTTTCCGACCCCGAATGGAAGTACAATAATAAAAACTATGATTTTAATTACGTCATTTCTTCGGACAAACCTTTTGACGAACTTAAGTTCAGTTTTTCAGCAGGAAACTACATTCTTTCGGATTTCAGAATTTATACTCTTGATGCAGAAGTTCTTGAAAATGCCGGAAACAACAAGGACGTTTTTATAATTGACAAGGAAACAGCCGGTGGAGATGTTATTAAGGGCAGTATTGACGTTAAGGAAAACGGCTGGTTTAATCTGTCAGTGCCATACGACAAGGGTTTTGAAATTCTTGTTGACGGGGTGAGTACGGAATATTTTAAAACAAATACGGCGTTTATAGGATTTCCGATAGAAAAAGGCAGTCACTTTATAACAATAAATTATCATACTCCTTATCGTACAACAGGTATATTTATGACAATCACAGGTATCGGAATGAGCCTTTACATGATTTTATGTGTACATACTTCACGCAGGAAAAAGGTTTACACAGTTACAGAACGCAAATTATTTCACAGAAAGGGAAAGTTAATATGAATTCTTTTGAAAACGCTTCAATTCTCGTTGTTGACGACGACCACTATATAGTGAACGCAATTGCAAAACTCCTTGAAAAAGAGGGATACAGGATTTTCAAGGCGTATAACGGCATTGAGGCTATTGACAGTCTTATGATGAATAATATACAGCTTATTCTCATTGACGTTATGATGCCTAAACTTGACGGTCTTTCCGCCATGATGAAAATACGCACAACTAAAAACATACCGATTATTGTCCTTTCGGCAAAGTCGGAAGAAAGCGACAAAATTTTAGGTCTTTCAATGGGTGCGGACGACTATATAACAAAACCTTATAATCCTATGGAACTCGTTGCAAGAGTAAAATCAAATCTCCGTCGGTATTTAAGTCTCGGCTCGGCAGACAGTGTTAATTTAGGTTCAGAAATAAAAATCGGCGGTCTTACTCTTGACAAGGAGGCTAAACAGCTTTATGTTGACGGTGAACCCGTGAAGCTCACCGCAACTGAATATAAAATCACGGAAATGCTTATGGAAAACGCAGGCAGGGTATTTTCAGCAGAAGAAATATATTCGCACGTATGGAACGAAGATTCATATTCCGTTGAAAATACTGTCATGGTTCATATAAGGCATATCCGTGAGAAAATAGAAATAAACCCGAGTGACCCGAGATATCTCAAAGTTGTCTGGGGAATAGGCTACAAAATCGAAAAATCAGGAGGTAAATTATGAGAGTTATTGATTTTCTTAAACAGAAATCCACAAGAGTTATAGCGTTCGTGAGTGCGTGTGTGATATTCGCAGTATGTGCAGCGGTCGCACTTACTCAGTTTGCAAAAATACAAAAATCATATGAAAACCATCATGAACTTTATTATAGGTATAACGGAACAATCGCAGAGGAACAAGAACTGTTTTCAAAGCTATGGTTAATCGGAAATATGTATCTCCGTAATCTCAACAGCAAAGGAGAATTTACCGGTTCAGATGAGCTTAAAAAGTCAACCGAAACGGCTCTGAAAGAACTCGGTCTTATGGACAGCAACGGTAAAATTACTATCGGTGAAAATGAAAACTTCAAGTACTACGTATCGTGGGAAGATAATTCAATATCTTCAGACAATAAGTCTTTTGACGAAATATTTAATTCCGACTATTATTCAACCGTTCAGACAAACGGAAAAATATCACACAGTAATATGCACGGATATGGTTATTATAGTTTTTATGATAATTATCACTGGTATTATACAGATTATGGAATGACATATTATGATTTTCCGCACACAATAAACGGTAAAATGGCAACAGCCGTATATGATTACGATACAAAAGACCTTGATTCTTATGTTGACAATTTAGGCGTTAGAATCTATTATAAGAAAGACGGTTCAACACCGATTCCAAATCCATATGACGAGTATTTATTGGACAGGTCAAATATAAATATATATCGTTACGACGAATACGTTACAGAAGATTATTATAACAATTATTATGACGAATATATTGAAGAAACTACTATACCCGAACTTGAAGAATTTCCAAATGAACATAACATATCAGAAGTAAAAATCCCGTCAAAAGTCCTGAAAAATAATGACTACATTCTTTATGATAAAAATTCAGACGAATGGATAGAATTACCGCAGGATATTCGTTATACAGGAAATGAAATTCCACTGAAAATATGCATTACACCGTCTGCACAACTTATTTCCATATGTCAGCAGATGGAAACGGATAATCAATTATCTGAACAGATGATGGCACGTTATTTTCTTAATGTTATACCGTTCTTGGTGCTTATCGTTGTATTGATAGGATATTTCTGGATTGCAGACGGCTATGACGTTAAAAAGAAAAAATTTGTCCTTTCGGCGTTTGATAAAATATGGGTAGAAGTTATACTTGTCTGTATCACATTATTTGTTGCAGCAAGTGTTTTCAGCCTTGACGTAATTGACGATTTAGCTGATAATATGAGTTATTATCTTGATAATTATCATACCTCAATAGTAGCTATAGGAACGTTTGCATGGACTACGCTCTTAGCACTCATCGTAATTTGCATAAACAGCATTATCAGGCGTTTCAAGTGTAAAAGTTTCTGGAAAACAACTCTCTGTTATAAAATATGGAACAAATTTATAAAAAAGATTCTCAGCAAGATTTACAGAAAAATAAAATCAAATGTAAAATTCCTTAAAAATATGGCATTTGACAAAGATATGAAAGATAATAAAATCTTTGCAAGAAGATTTTTAATCAAGCTTGGATTGTTTCTTCTTGTTACACTGTTTATAATGTCACTAAATGCAGAACCTTCTGTGGCGTGGGTTATTATATCAGTAGTATATATATATTTCAGTCTGAAAGACATAAAAGCCGTTACGGAACTTTCAAAGCACATCAATGACATTTACGGCGGTGACTATTCCGCAAAAGAGGTGAATATGGTGTCTCCGACTTACACCATGACAGAAAAACTCAATAACATTTCTGACGGTATTCAGACAGCAGTTGACAAGCGTTTGCAGTCGGAAAGAATGAAGATAGAACTTGTTACAAACGTTTCACACGACCTTAAAACCCCTCTTACTTCAATAATCAGTTATATAAATCTCCTCTCTATGGAAGAACTTTCTCCCGTTGCAACAGACTATGTAAAGATTCTTGAACAGAAATCCGAAAGACTGCGTGAAATCGTTGCGGACGTTTTCGATATCGCAAAGGCTACAAGCCGTACTGACATTAATTTTGAAATGATTGATGCTGTAATTCTTGTTGAGCAGGTTATGGGCGATATGTCTGACAGAATAGAAAACTCCGGCAGGGAAATACGCAAGACTATTTCAGCCGAAACCGCACCGGTTTACGCCGACGGTAAAAAGCTTTACAGGGTTTTGCAGAACATTATTGACAATGCACTTAAATATTCACTTGAAAACACAAGAATTTATCTTACTCTTAAAAAAGAAAACGGAAACGCTGTAATAACACTGAAAAATATTTCTTCATATGAAATAACTTTCAGTCCCGAAGAAATTACGGAGCGTTTCACAAGGGGCGACGAATCTCGTACAACCGAAGGCAGTGGGCTTGGACTTTCCATTGCAAAAAGTTTCACGGAAGCCTGCGGAGGAAGTTTTGAAATAATCATTGACGGAGACGTTTTTGAAGCAGATGTCACACTTCCTATTACCATTAAAGAAAAGTAATTCCATACACAAAAAAACTGCTGTATAAAAACGGCAGTTTTTTGTTTTATAAGTTCTCTGAGGGCATAAAGAAATTCCATTTCATAATTAGACCTGTTTTAAAACTATTGAAAAAGGAAATGAAAAGTGATAGAATAGTAACAGGTGATGAAAGATAGACAATCAAAAAAGTTAAAAGAAAAAGATTACCAGAAATATTTTTGAGTAAATAAAGTAACATTAAAAAATGCTTGAACAGGAGGAAAATTACCAATATGTCAAAAATCACAAAATATCTTCTTTTCACATTTATAACATCATGGACATTTCAAATAATAGGTTCCCATGATTTTAATTTAGAAAGTACTGCCGGAATGATAAGTTTCAGCCAGTCGGTGTCTTTGTGTATGTTTATGCCGATGCTCGGAGCTTTCTTTGCAAATGCGAATATTCGCAATATGGGTTGGAAACCGAATTTTGAAAAGAATATAAAGCCGATACTCTTTGCATGGCTGATGCCTACTGTTTTTCAGATTGTAGGGGCAGCGTTTTATTATATTGTGTTTCCTGAAGATTTCGATAATTCCGGAGCAGTTCTGAGAGATATGTCTCCCTCCGCCTTTGCAGAGTTTGAAAAAAGCGGAAGCTCCTACGGAGTTTATATTGTAAAGGAAATCTTTTATTCGCTGACTTCATTCTATACATTTCTTGCTGTATTTATGGGACTTGGTGAGGAAATCGGCTGGAGGGGATTCCTCTTTTCCGAACTGAAAAAAAGTCTCGGCAGAACAAAAGGTGTTCTGCTCGGCGGATTGATACATGGAGCGTGGCACTTTCCTTTGATGCTGCTGGTCGGCTACGAATATGGAAAAGATTACATCGGAGCACCGTTGCTTGGACTTTTTGCGTTCTGCATTTTTACCGTGGTAACAGGAATTATCTCAGACTATCTTTACGAAAAATCAAACAGCATATGGCTACCTGCACTTTTTCACGGTTCAGTCAACTCTACGATAAATCCATATCTGTTGAGAGGAAATGAGCATCTTGAGCGTTCGATATTCGGACCTGTAAGTATAGGGCTGATATCAGTCATACCAATGGAACTTTTCGCAGCAGGCATACTTTATACTAATTTTCAATCAACCGACAGTATGTCTGAGGCTGATTTCCTTGATTGACAAAACGCTTATAAAACTATTGAAAAAGAAAATGAAAAATGGACAATATTATTATGTGCTATGATAATATAAAAAAGTTCGGGGAAATGTAATATGAATGTTTATACTGTAAGTTTTTTTGGTCATAGGGAAATTGATAATTTCGACGAAACTGAAAAAAGACTAACTGATATTGTCCATAATATAATAAAAAGCAACGATTATGTAAAATTTCTTGTGGGACGAAACGGTGAATTTGACTGGCTTGCGTCAGCTGTGATAAGCAGAGTTACACACGGATATCACAACAGTTATACGGTGCTTGTTCTGCCATACATGAAAGCTTCTTACCGTAACCACAGACAGAATTTTGAATGCTGTTACAATGAGATTGAAATATGTGCGGAATCGTCGTTAGCACACTATAAATCGGCAATTCAGATATGCAACAGAAGTATGATTGACCGCTCAGATCTTGTTGTCTGCTGTATTCAGCATAACAGCGGAGGAGCATATAAAACCGTACAGTATGCCGTAAAACAAAATAAAAAGATAATAAATATCGCCGAATATTTATAAATAAATCAACACAAAAAACCGTATCTGATAAGATACGGTTTTCTGATAATTTGTCCCCATAGGAGACCCCAAAAATTTATCACAAACAGCATACTCCTGTGCCGCTAATGTGCAGATATCGGCAGTTGAAATATGATGCAAAGTGAGCATTAAAAATTATTCAAGGCTCATGAGAGTACCCATGAATACAGGGAGAGAAGTTTCAGTATCAACGATGCAGTAAACAAAAGGTCTGTCAAGGATTACTTCCTTTTCAGGAGGAGCAGGACACGCTGCATCTGTTGCCTCTACCACTGTAACTGCCGCTGCTCTTGTGCCTTCTGTGTTTACCTCAATGAAAGTATTATGAAGTACACGGCTTATAAATAAAGCTCCTGTTGCAGTTTTTGCCATAGCAGAAAAGTCGGCGAACGGAGTAAATGCAGTCGGCATACCCATAGACGGCAGAATTTCCTGAAGTTCTGTGCTGTAATCATAGCTGAATTTAGGCATACCTGTATCAATTAATTCTTTCTGCGGATTAGCAAGAATATTGTGCAATGATTCGGGTGTAAGACCGTTTACATAGTCAACAACGGAAATATCTTCATTCGGGAGAAGTGTTGCAAATGCATAACGTCCGCCTTCATAGTGTTTCATGAAACCTACGGCATTTTTGTCCTCAAGATAATAATATTCTTCGGAATACATCATTTCTGCGGTCTGTATAGTGCCATCATAAGCCGTGAAATCACGTTTGTAGTTATAACCGTAATCTTCATACGGAATCTGCCATTTAGCGTCAAAAGTAACTGCATTTATCAGATACATAACAACGTCGTCGCTTATTTGGTCAAGTACCTTGTCAATCATATGGTCTGTATTGGTATCACACCAGTTATTTATATCTTTTACAGTGCTGTCGTCAAAAGGTGCTTTGAATACTTCCGCACTGTAATAATCAACGACTTTCTGTAAAAACTCTGGATATACTTTTATACGTTCTTCGTCGTCACGTGTCCATACAGAATTAGCAGTCAGAAGCTTGCATTTTTCGTCATTCGGCTGACCTGTTCTTTGAGTGTAGAGGTATTTATTGAGTTCGTCGAAATCAATACCACCACCGATAACGTTTTCCATTTCCTCTTTTGTGATACCGTCCGCACCGTTTCCGGTCATTGCAAGTGCCTGAACCACAGAATAAGGCGATACAAGGACATTTTTGTCTTCCTCAACGGTATTCTTGAAAAGTTCAAGGGCAAAACTTGTCTGACCGTTTACAAAAGCTTCGTCTGCTTCTTTTCCCTCGACTTCTTCAGACTGTAATTCTGCGGTAAGGCATACAGCATCGTCAATGTCAAGACCAGGAGGAATAATAAATTGATGATTTTCCACAAGAGCTTGTTTCATAGCACAGAGGTCGAAAACGTCAATAACGCCGTCGCCTGTGAAGTCAACAGCCTGCCAGTTTTCAATAGTACCGTTGCCCATGAGCCAGTTCTGGAGAGTGATAGCATCTGCTATGCCGAAATGACGATCGCCGTTAGCGTCGCCCTTAACCACAGCCAGAGGTGCAAATGCTTCAAATATATAGCCGTATTCCTCCGCCTGTGCCTGAACCTTGCTGTTTTCCTCTGCTGTGATTCTTATATTTGATGTATCACCCATGACAGCGAAACGGTCAATTTCACAGTCGGGATTTTCCACTGTAAATGATTTTATTCCAGACGGCAGAGAACGTGCGGAAATCTTTTCAATGGTTTCAGGAATAGTAAGCTTAAGCAGATTTTCACAGCCATAGAAAACACCCTCTTCAAGAACTGTCAGACTTTTCGGAAATCTGACAGCACGTAAGTATTTGCAGTTTTCAAAAGCCTGCGATCCTATTTTACTGATATTGTCAGAAAGAAGTATTCCCCCCTGATTATAACGCAGGTCGCAGTTATAGAATGCTCTGACACCTATACTCTGTAAGCTTTTCGGAAAATTTACTTTCATAAGGGACGTACAGTTAAGGAACGTTTCGTCTTTAATCTCTGTTACGCCCTCCGGAATGTTCACTTCTTTAAGTTTGGTATCACCCTGAAAAGCACCTTTTCCGATATACTTCATAGTATCAGGCAGTTCGACTACTGTTATTCTGGTATTTCCTGCAAAAGCATTATCGCCGGCTGTCGTTACAGGCAGACCGTCGATTTCGGACGGCACTCTGATAATTCCGTATGCGTTGGTAGAAGTAGCAGTTATTTCAATGTGATTGCCGTAGTTCTTGTAAAGAAAATCTTTATAAACCTGTGTTTTTACTTCTTCCTCAACAACGATATTACCGTTTGCGTTTGCTTTAATTGCTGGCTGTATGTAACCGGACATCTGTGCTGTCATACAAAGACACATAACAGCGGTAAGAATTTTTTTAACTTTCATATAATTTTCTCCTTGATTATATTCATATGTAATTGCGTTTTATGCCTTTCAGGCGGATTCACTATATATGACGTTTGAGGAGTGCGATATGTGCGGTTTTTTTCGGCAATTTAAATATGATGCAACGTGAGTATAAAAATTAAAAGATTTATTCAAGATTTATGAGAGTACCCATGAATATAGGCATATAAGTTTCAGTATCAACGATGCAGTAAACAAAAGGTCTGTCAAGGATTATTTCCTTTTCAGGAGGAGCAGCACACCCAGCTTCCCCAATTACAACTGTAGCTGCTGCGGCTTTTGTTCCTTCTTCAAACACGTCAATATGTGTCTTATGAATAACTTTGCTAATATATAATATTCCTGTTGAGGTCTGTGCGAGCTTTGAAAAATCAGCGTTCATAAATGCACTCGGCATACCCATATCAGAAAGAACTCCTGAAAGTTCTGTTCCATAGTCATAGCTAAACTTCGGCAGACCTGTTTTTATATAATCTTCTTGCGGATTGGAGAGTATATTGTGGAGAGATTCAGGTGTAAGACCGTTTACATAGTCAACAACATTAATATCTTCATTCGGGAGAAGTGCCGCAAAGGCATAACGTCCGCCCTGATAGTACTTATAGAAACCTGTTGCATTTTCGTCCTCAAGATAAGAATATTCGTTCGAGAACATCATATCTGCCTGCTGAACAGTGCCGTTATAATTTGTAAAATCGTGTTTCCATACATCTTCTTTGGTATATTCACTACGCCATTTTGCATCGAAAGTAACAGCATTTATAAGGCACATAACAGCATCATCTGACAGTTCCTGAATAATCTGCGGAATCATGTGGTCGGTGTTCGTGTCAACCCAACTGTTAATGTCATCAACTGTAGTATCGTCAAAAGGTGCTTTGAATACTTCTGCACTGTAGTAGTCAACGACTTTCTGTAAAAATTCCGGATATACTTTTATACGTTCTTCGTTGTCACAAGTCCATACAGAATTAGCAGTCAGAAGCTTGCATTTTTCGTCATTCGGCTGATTAGTTCTCTGAGTGTAGAGGTATTTATTGAGTTCGGCGAAATCAATACCGCCGCCGATAACGTTTTCCATTTCCTCTTTTGTGATACCGTCCGCACCGTTTCCGGTCATTGCAAGTGCCTGAACCACAGAATAAGGCGATACAAGGACGTTTTCATTTTCCTTAACGGTATTCTTGAAAAGTTCAAGTGCAAAACTTGTCTGACCGTTTACAAAAGCTTCGTCAGCGTCTTTTCCGTCAACTTCTGCGGACTTTATGTCTGCTGTAAGATTTAATGACATTGCCGGAGCAGGCGGAAGTGGGTCAATGTCAATCATTGCTTCTACAATAGCCTTTTTCATAAGACAGAGGTCAAAAACGTCAATAACGCCATCGCCGGTGAAGTCAACAGCCGTAGGATTTTTAATTTCCCCCTTGCCAATTATATAGTTCTGGAGTGTTACAACGTCAGATATAGCAAAATCGCCGTCACCGTTAGCGTCGCCCTTAACTATAGACGGAGGTAAAAGCACTGCAAATTTAAATCCGTATGTTTCAGCCTGTTCCTGCACCTTGCTGTTTTCCTGTGCTATAATTGTACATTCTGACCGGTCTCCGAGTATTGAAAAGGCTTCAAATTCACAGTCAGGATTCCATATAGTAACCTGAGTTATTCCGGACGGCAATGCACGCTGACAGATTTTTTCAACACTTTCCGGAAGTACAACAGAGTAAAGTGAGTCACAGCTTGAAAAAACACCCTCTTCAAGAATTGTTACACCGTCCGGAATATTTATATTACGGAGCTGACGACAACTGTCAAATGCCTGTGAACCGATTTGGGTAACACTTTTCGGAATTTTTACAGAAATCATAGCACAGTTATAGAACGCTCCCACACCAATGCTTTTAAGCGAGTCAGGCAGAAAAACATTGGTAAGGCTCATGCAGTTAAGGAAAGTTTCATCTTTAATCTGTGTAACGCCTTCGGGAATAGTTATGGAAGTAAGACAAGTATCTCCCCAGAAAGCGCCTTTTCCGATAGAAGTGAGGGTGTCAGGAAGTTTAATCTCAGTTATGTTTTGATTTCCTGCAAAAGCGTGTTCGCCGGCAACTTTTACGGGCAGACCGTCGATTTCAGCAGGCACTTCAATTACACCTTTTGCGGTAGTGGAAGTAGCAACGATTTCAATATAGTTTCCTAAGTTCTTATACTGGAAAATATCATAAATTTCAGTTTTTACGGGCTGTTCCACAACGATATTACCGTTTGCGTTTGCTTTAATTGCTGGCTGTATGTAACCGGACATCTGTGCTGTCATACAAAGACACATAACAGCGGTAAGAATCTTTTTAACTTTCATATAAGTTCCTCCTTGATTATATTCATATGTAATTGCTTTTTATGCCTTTCAGGCGGGTTCACTATATATGACGTTTGAGGAGGGCGATATGTGCGGTTTTTTATTGTAAATTGTTTATGAACAAATTAAATTATAAATAGTTTGCGTCTTCGGGGAGGTCGTCCGGTGAAATCCATTCTATGTTATAATGTATACTTCCGGTCGTCACAAATTCATGTATACACTGCCATGCAGTTTCGGGAGAGATAAAAAGTCCCTCTGAAACATAAAGACCGTCTCCCCATACATCAACGACTTTATCTAAATTATTTTTGTCAGATAAGGAAAGACGGATATTTTCGCCGTCGTCGTAACCTATATATACTCCATATTCTTTTACTGATGCTATATTGAGAATTTTATTATTATTTTTGATTAAACCGCAACAGTCTTTAAAATTGTCAGGATATATGAAGTCTTTCAATTCTTCAATAGTGTTTCCGGAGAAATGAATATACTCATCTTCCGTAAGGTCAATATTATATTTTATGTTCATAATTTTCAGCCTCCTTGTGAATATCACAATTGCAGTCCATAAGACATTCCGAGCGGATTTCTTCGGTAAAAAGATTACGTCTTATCAGTTCAGACACCGCATTTTCCCTACAGCATGAACACATTGACC
>VIDP01743082.1_pt1 | contig 13713 bp, 11 predicted proteins | sample 5025131 | NCBI WGS metagenome assembly VIDP01 (sample SAMN11853144, study PRJNA449069) | gut metagenome | isolation source: stool from male vole | host: Microtus ochrogaster | place: USA:Florida | collected 2017
AAATTACCACTCGAGCGTGAACGCATATTCTAGCCCTCGATACCGAAATAGACCGCATCTGCGCCTGCGGCCAAAGCGCCCGCAAGCGATTCATAGCTCCCTACCGGAGCCATTATTTCAAAATCTTTTCTCTCCATCGAGTTTACCGGATTATTTAGCTATATAATAGGTTACGGCTCCGAATGTGAGCGATTTGTAGGTTATGTCGGTGAACCCGGCTTTCCGTAGCACACCGGCCATTGCCTCACGTTGGGGCGCGGCGGCTATGCTTTCCGGAAGATAGGTGTAGGCCCGGCTGTCGCCGCTCACCATACGCCCCACTGCCGGAATCAGATGGCGTGAATACATGCGGTAGCCGAAACCGGTGAGCTTACCTTCCGGACATGACAACTCGATGATGCAGAGCGTGCCGCCGGGTTTCATCACACGGCGCATCTCGCACAGGCCCTGGAGAAGGTTTTCGAAATTTCGTACACCGTACGCCACGGTTATCAGGCCGAATTCTCCGTCATGGTAGGGGAGGGCGAGACAGTCAGCTTTTCCGAAAGCCAAAAGATCTTGCTCCTCTTGGGGGAGTGTCCGGAGTTTTTTACGTGCCACGTCGAGCATTCCTGTCGAGAGATCGATACCGGTGATGCGGGCCGATGGCAGCAGCGAGTGTAATTTGAAAGCCACATCGCCTGTGCCGGTGGCTACATCAAGTATCGAGTCCGGAGTGGCGGAAAGAGAGGCTATAGCGGCTTTAAGGGCTTTATTGCGCCAACGGCGATGAAGCCCGAAGGTCATCGCCGTGTTCATAAAATCGTAAGCGGGAGCGATAGAGTCAAACATCTCCTCCACTTGCTCACCCTTCTCCCGGGTATTGTCGTAGGGATTTACTGTCTCTGCTCCGGTTTTGGTAGTATTCTTATTATTCATCAGAAGTTTATGTGGTGAACTACGTTACGCTACAGCTCCTTATAGAACGAGCGGCGACGGCGATGCTGCCGGTAGTTGAAGTATTCCCATTGACTCTGCACTTTGGCGTTAGTCTCCATCTCAGGGTTGGATTCCGCCCATTTATAGCCGTTTTTCTGATAATATGGGATAAGATCCTGAAACAGTAATGCGTTGACTCCTTTATTCTGATATTCCGGTTTCACAGCCACGAGGAGAAGATCCACACGGTCGTTCTTTCCTTTCAGACCTTTAAGCAGGTGCCACCAGCCGAAGGGAAGCAATTTTCCCTTGCTTTTCTGGAGGGCACGGCTCATGGAGGGCATGGAGATGCCCACTCCCACGAGTTTCCCCTCTTTGTCGACTATGAGTGTCACCAGGTCAAGGTTGAGGAGATCGAGATAGAGATTTATATAGTAGTCAATCTGCCGCTCGGTAAGGTGAGAATATTCGTAAAGACCGTCGTATGAATCGTTAATCAGGTGGAACAGGGCCCGGCCATATTCTGCCTTGATGCGCTTGCGGTTGTCATACTTCAACACTTTCAGGCCGTATTTCTTCTTCACCAGTTCGGCGATACGATTCATCTTCTCAGGCACACTGTCGGGCACATCGATAATAAACTCCACCCAGTCGCTCTCTTTCTTGTAGCCAAGCTTTTCAAGATGCTGAGGATAGTAGGCGTTGTTATAGATGGTGGCCATGGTGGAGAGTTCCTGAAAACCTTCCACAAGCATTCCTTCATGGTCAAGATCGGTGAATCCGAGAGGCCCTATCAGTTTCTTCATGCCTTTCTCACGGGCCCAGTTCTCCACGGCTTCCATAAGAGCAGCCGACACTTCGAGGTCATCGATAAAGTCGATGAAGCCGAATCGGGCATTCTGCGACTTGTGATGCTCGTTGACCTGCTTGTTGAGTATGCCGGCTATTCTCCCGGCCGGTTTGCCGTCACGGTAGGCCATGAAATAGACTGCTTCGCAGAAGTCGAACGCCGGGTTTATATCGGGCGAAAGAGTCTCCACGTCATCAGTGATAAGAGGAGGCACGAAGTAGGGGTTGCCATCATACAAGTCGATCTGAAACTGAGTGAATTGCTTGAGATTGGCCTTGGTGGGCTCTATGGTCTTTATTTCGATCATATCTATAGGTTTACAGGGGCGGGAGGCCCTTGGCGGTTTCAAATAAATGTGAGCCACACCAGGAGCGCGGCCATAAGGACTATGAAGATGCAGAGAAATACATATAGCTGGCTCGAACTGCGGCGTTCCATAGCGAGATGCACCTCATCAACCGTACGGTAGGGGTGTTCCTTATCTTCACATTTGCGGGCTATCTTACGGAGTTTGGGCAGGTTGGTGGGAAGATGGTCAAGCACTTCGTTGAGCACTTTTCCATAGCTTTCGATATCGGCTCTCGTATCCTGTTCCGAGAGTGAACCTGTCTGGTCATATCCTACATTCACCAGCTTGAGATTCTCGTTGTATTCGGTAAAGATGATGTTTTCCGGAGTGATGGGTACATGCTGGATATGATTCTCCTGAATATACTGCATGGCATCGAGCAACTGAGTCTGAAGCCGATGCACTATCTTCGGGGTGAGACGTTTCTCGTCTATGAGACGTCGCAAGGAATAGCCGTAGATGTCGTCGGTGATTATGGCTTTACCCACTCCGGGCACAACCTCGAAATCGTTGACGATTACCAGATTGGGATGGAGCAGATTATAGCGCACGTCAAACTCTTTTTCAAGCTTTGCCTGATACTCGGGATTATCTGCGTACTCTTTCTTGAGGGCCTTAAGCATTATCCACTTGCCATATTTCTTGACGGTGTAGACATCGCAGTATTCTTCGGCCCACTCGGGAAGAAGGTATAATTCCGACCATTTTCCCGACGGGTCGTCAATCGGAATCTGTTTCTCTTCTTTACTGATATAGGATGACACGGAAACGGGGTGTTAGTTGATTATATCGAAGCCTGTATATTTACGCAGACATTCAGGCACTATGATGCCCTCCGGAGTCTGGTTGTTTTCGAGCAACGCAGCCACAATGCGCGGCAGTGCAAGTGCTGAGCCGTTGAGCGTGTGGCAGAGTTTTATCTTCTTGTCGGTGTCACGATAGCGGCACTTGAGACGGTTGGCCTGATAGGTTTCGAAGTTTGAAACCGATGATACCTCGAGCCAACGTTCTTGAGCCGCGCTCCACACCTCGAAGTCGAAGGTGATGGCTGAAGTGAACGACATGTCACCGCCACAGAGACGCAGGATGTGCCAGGGAAGACCCAATTTTTCAAGGAGACCTTGCACATGATCTTTCATCTCTTCGAGGGCTGCATAGGAATTTTCCGGCTTCTCGATGCGCACGATCTCTACTTTGTCAAACTGATGGAGGCGGTTAAGACCGCGCACGTCCTTTCCGTAGCTGCCGGCCTCACGACGCCAGCATGGAGAGTAGGCGCAGTTCTTTTTAGGAAGCTCGTCGCCGGGGATGATGACATCACGGTAGATATTGGTGACGGGCACCTCGGCTGTGGGAATCAGATAGAGGTCGTCGGCAGTGACATGATACATCTGTCCCTCCTTGTCGGGGAGCTGACCTGTGCCGTAGCCGGAAGCCGCGTTCACTACAAACGGAGGTTCCACTTCAGTATAGCCGGCTTTCCAGCCTTCATCGAGGAAGAACTGGATGAGGGCACGTTGCAGACGGGCTCCTTTCCCGATATAGAAGGGGAAACCTGCTCCTGTCACCTTCACTCCCAGTTCAAAATCAATGAGATTGTATTTCTTAGCCAGCTCCCAGTGTGGAAGTGCGTCCGGACCGAGGTCAGGCATCGTGCCTCCGGTCTTTTCAACCACATTGTCGGCAGCTGTGAGTCCTTCGGGCACAGCGTCGCAAGGTAGATTCGGAACTGTGAGAAGAAGTTGAAGCATCTTTTCCTCACATTCCTGAAGCCGGTCCTGAAGACCTTTCGCCTCACCTTTTATGTCGGCTACACGCTGCTTCGCTTGGTCGGCGAGATCTTTCTCACCCGCTTTCATGTGAGCTCCTATCGAGGCCGCGAGCTTTTTGAGCTCAGAGGCATCACTGTCGCATTTCTGTTGCAGGCGGCGGCGTTCGGAATCGATTTCAAGAATCTCTGTGATGACGGCTTTACCGTCAAATCCTTTTACTGCAAGGCGTTTCACCACGAAATCGGGGTCGGCCTTTATAGTCTGGAGTGTCAGCATTGTCGTTTCAATTGGAGGTGGAAGAATTAGCTGAGGAGCTCTTTGACCTTGGCTGAGATGAGACGGCCTTCGGCACGTCCGGCAAGACGTTTTGTGGCCACACCCATCACTTTGCCCATTTCTTTCGGACCTGTGGCGCCTGTCTCGGCTATAATAGCCTTGAGCTCTGCCTCAAGTTCCTCGGAAGAAAGCTGTTTGGGAAGGTATTCCTCGATCACGGCAGCTTCAGCCAGCTCGTTGGCCGCCAATTCCGGACGATTGTTCTCCTCGTAGATTTTAGCGCTTTCCTTGCGCTGTTTCACCATCTTCACCATAATTTTGGTGGCGGTCTCATCTGTGAGCTCGCCATTCGCCCCCTTGGCGGTCTTTGCCTCAAGGAACTCTTTCTTCACTCCGCGCAGAGCCTCAAGACGCACTTTCTCGCGGGCCAGCATGGCCTTCTTGATGTCTTCGCTGATTCTGTCAAAGAGATTCATAATATTCGTCGTAGTATTGTTGATGTCTTACTCTGTAGATTGTATATGAGGCCGGTTTGACCTTGCATACTGTTTCAAATTGCAAAAATACGGCAAAAATGCGGTTTACGCAATTATAGACTCTCTTTTTTCAGAAATAAACGGTTGTTTGATTAAAATGTGTCCCGGAAAGTGACTCCCGTCACCCTCCGGGACACTGCCCGATTACCTGTGTTTTATACCTGTAGCGGTATTTATATGTGAAACTTATTATTACTTCTCAGTCATTAATAGCCAACTTTCTATTTCGCCACCTGCATCTTTATGCCGGATACGGTGATATTGGCTTTGTCGGGTGCTCCCGCATAGTCCATGCATACCTGCAGATTCTTGGTGTCGATGCCCTGTTTTCCTTTGAAGAAGTAAGTGTAGGGTGTGCCCCCCTCTACATCTACACGGTCAAGGGAGATGAAAGTATTGTCATCGGTGTCGCCGTCCTCGCCGAGTGAGTCACCTTTCTGTATCTTCACGGTCACCCCGTTGATATCCTTGTCAGATTCGATGGTCATAAGGAAATCATATTTGTTGTCAGCTGAGGTCTCTACATTGGTCCAGACATGCACCTGACCTTGCCATTGATCGGGACCGACACCTGAAGGTGCGATAAAGCTGTAACCGTCGTTCAGGAAGATTATCTCGGGTTGCTCAACTGCATCGCTGTTCCAGCTGCCGTCGGCAAACCAAGTGGAGTATTTTACCACCTCATATCCTGCGAAGATATTGTCACCGTCAGCTATGGTCGGGGCAGCCGCTGCGGCCGGAATAATGGTGCCGTCATCATATTGATGCTCTTTGAAAACTATGTTGCTCACCACGATGTCGCAGTCGCCGAAGCCGGCGAAGTCAAACGCTATCTTGAGCGTACCGTCGAAACCTTCTACATCGGAGAACCATACGATTGAACCGTTAGGCTCCACATCTACACGGTCGGCAGTGAAATAGGTGTCGTCATCGCCGAGTTTTTGCACTTTGACTGTCACGGCTCCCGCTTTAGGCACATTGACATTGCATGAGAAATCATAAGTGATGCCTGAATGTACCTCGATGTTGGTCTCTACATGCACCTGACCCTGCCATTGGTCGTTGCCCATTTCGGCCGGTGTGTGGAAACTGATTCCCTTGTTGTCTGTGAGAGTCACATCCGGCTGGTTGGGAAGTTCGCTCCAGCTGCCGTCGGCAAACCATGTGGATGCTACCTTCACATCAGCGTTTTTCCAGAGATTATACTCAGAGTCATATTTGAAACCGGTAGTTGTCACGTCGGCATCAGCTTTGGGTGCGATGATATACTGCCATGATATTCCGTTCAGATCCTGCACCAGTGTGATCTCGCTTTTGCTGAATGAAGCGATCCTGTATTTAGGATTGGCGAAAGCCTCCTCGGAGGGTACGTATGGGAAAGGGGTGTCAGCGGGGAGCACGAGGTAGAGATTGGCACCCTCTGCCGACAGAGTGAAGGTTGTCTCCACTACTGAAGCCGCTACTCTGAAATCAGCGCCGTCGTCGGGATTATTCACTTCATAGCCCGGAAGGGAGTGTACGCCTGTATTCACATAGAAAGTGCCTGCCGTACCGGGGTCGAATACGTATGTGCCAGTAGTTTCGGCGCCGGTGTCACCGAATGTCAAGATATTGGCATAGACACCTTCCGCTTCTTTGGCTCCAGGTTCTCCGTTCCACCATCCGGTTGGATCGGAACCGTCGGGTCCGCAACCCATGTTGCCGCTCTTTGTGCCGTCTACGGCCCACTCTTTGGAAGAGTTATCGGTGAGCGCTTTCATATAGGGCGAGAAGTCGAATATGGTTTTGTCAATTCTTATCGTTCCTGTCACCGACCCTTCAGATACACCGTTGGCATTGCCTACTTTCATCTCAACCGGATAGTCTCCGGCAATTGTGATTAGGTCGCGGTAAGTCAGTGTGGTGGAAGGACGCTGGCTTTCGTTGACATACCATATCGGGTAAACCCCGGTGGCTCTGTTACCGTTTTTATCGAGTATGTTTAACTCCACATTGTTCAGGTCATCTACGGTTATCCCTATCTGATAATCGGATGCCTGTGGCAAACCGGCTCTTGTGGGTTCGAAGATTTTTTCTTGCGAGCAGGCGGTCATTGCGAGAACGGCGCCCGCCATCACACCAAGCTTGAAGATTTTATTTGTTGCTTTCATGTTGTCTTTCTGTTAGTGAGGGGAATGTCAATTCAGGAAATACTGGTCGTTCTGCTTTAAAGTGCCGTGGCATTTGTCAATCTCACTCTGGGGGAAGGGGAGATACTTCTTGTTGTCAGTGTAGTTGCCTGTGCGGTCGTCGGGTATCTCGTTGCCGGCTACGAGGAGATCTTTTGCAAGGCCGGTACGGATAAGGTCCCAGTAACGTTTGCCTTCACCGAGGAATTCCCAAGCACGCTCCTGAATGATGTTATCGAGAGTGGCAGGCACTGAAGGCACCCCGGCTCTTGAACGCACCATGTCAAGATAAGTCTGTGCGTTGGCCGAGCCTAACTCGGCTGCGTTGAGAAGGCACTCCGAATAACGATAGAGACGCAGGTTGTTGTTGTAGTTGAGGAGCGCATCGGCAATCTGGCCTGAGTTGCCGCCGATCTTGCCTGCATATTTGCCGAGAAAGTAACCGGTGTCCTGGTAACCTATGTTATATGAACCGGGTTCCGGTTGCCAGATAGACACGTCGCGACGCACATCGTCTGCATCATAAGAGTCGTAGGTTGACTTACGCACTGTGCCGAAGCCCCAGCCTGTATTGTCGTGTATGCCGTCAGATGAATTGTAGCCACGGGGAAGAATCATACAGGGAACGACTGTTCCTCCTGCGGTGCCGCCCCAGCTCCAGTTACGGTTGGCGAGATAGTCGGAGTAATTGATTTCCCAGATTGATTCGTCACACCATTCGCCGCTAACCTCCCAGATGTCGGCAAAATTGCCCATAAGTTGATACTTGCCCGAGTTGATGATTTCTTCCATATACTGGAGAGCTTTACCCTTGCGTGAAGCATCGTTCTGGTACATAACCACTTCGGCATAAAGCATGTAGACGAAATGTTTGGTGACACGGCCTAAATCACCACCGTAGCATTTCTCGGGAAGATTATTGGCTGCGATGACATCTTCAAGATCTTTCATGATAAATTCATATACTTCGTCGGCAGTATATTGAGGAGCCAGATAATCACCACCGAGAACAGTGTCATAGTAGGCAATGTTGCCCCACCAATGCCAGAGATAATTGTAGAAGAATGCGCGGAGGGCGAGCACTTGCGATCTGTAGTATTCGCGGTTAGCGAGTTCTTCTGATGTTTCCGGCTTCCAATAGTTATCCATGTAGTAGAGAGCATCTATGCAGCGTTTCACTCCGGAGTAAGCGTTGGAGTAGTTGGTGTCGAGCACTATGGTAGCAGTCGTATTGAAATTGAACACTGTCTTCCACTGGTTCATATCGTTGACATCGCCGCCACCCGGGAAGCATTGGTCGGCCAGCACTTCAGGATAGATATTGATGCCACAGTAATTGTTGGCATAGTCAAACCAGTGGAGGGGATCGTAGGCTGCCACGACTGCCTGCTGGATATTGGCCTCTGTGGTATAATAGTCTTCGACGGTCTCCTGCGTATTGTTGGTGATATCAAGCCAGTCGGAACCACAGGAAGATAGTCCGAGGCCGAAGCCGGCAATAGCGGTTGTCAGAATATATTTATTGAGTTTCATTATTATAGTCTGTTGATTATGGATTGATTTTATTAGATTGACACATTAAATCCAATAGAGAAGGTGCTGAAGTTGTGCAGGCATACGTGCGCGATATAAAGAGCAGTGTATCACGTCCTGACAAGGAACTGAAAGCGTTCAAGAAGGTAGAGATAGCACCGGGAGAAACTGCCGAAGTGAACCTTGAGCTTGACAAATCCTCCTTCGCCTTTTATAATCCTGATACACGGATGTGGACAGTAGAGCCGGGTAAATTTGAGATTCTGATCGGTACCTCCTCCGGCAATATTTCAACGCGTCTTCCGTTAGAAATTAAAAATACCATGACATGGAGTGATTCTGACAGATAACTCCTTAAACCTCTTTACCGATTATTATCATGAACCGACTCCTTTTTGCCGCAATATGTGGCCTATCTTCTCTGACAACCTTGGGCTATTCACGTGCCGGCGACCGAATAGCTACCTCCTGGGGTGAGAATATAAACTCCGATAGTGTGTGGCAGCAATATCCCCGACCTATTATGGAACGTGTTGAGTGGGAGAATCTCAATGGACTTTGGGACTATGCGATTGTCGATGCTTCCGCCACTGCTCCCGATAAATATGATGGCGAGATACTCGTGCCTTTCCCGGTGGAATCGAGTCTTTCCGGTGTCGGTAAAGAGGTGGGCGAGAATAAGGCCTTGTGGTATAAACGTACTTTTTCAGTGCCTTCTGAGTGGGAGGGTAAGGACATTTTGCTTAATTTCGGAGCTGTTGACTGGCAGTGTGATGTGTGGGTCAATGATGTGAAGGTCGGCGGTCATGAGGGTGGCTATACGCCTTTCAGTCTGAACATCACCCCGGCTTTGGCCTCCGGTGGCACCAACACATTGACAGTGCGGGTGTATGATCCCACTGACTGTAGCTATCAACCCCATGGAAAGCAGGTAAGCAAACCCTCGGGAATTTGGTATACCCCTGTCACAGGAATCTGGCAGACGGTGTGGCTCGAGCCGGTGTCGCCTCTGCACATATCCTCACTACGTATCCTTCCTGATATTGATGCCAACACCTTAAGCATCGATCTGACCCCCTCTTACATCACTCCCGATCAGACGGTTGAAATCAAGGTGTTTGATAACGGCCAGCTCGTGGCTTCAGGAAGAGGAGAAGACGGGGAGACAGTGACGGTGAATATGCCTGAAGAGGTGAAACTCTGGTCGCCCGACGCGCCGAATCTCTATGATATGGAGGTCTCGCTCTATTACGATGGAGCACTTTCCGATAAGGTTAACTCTTATGCGGCTATGCGTAAGTTTTCCACCAAGCGCGATGATAAAGGTAAAATGAGGATTCAACTCAATAATAAGGATCTCTTCCAATATGGACCTTTGGATCAGGGCTGGTGGCCTGACGGGTTATACACTCCTCCGAGTTATGAGGCTATGATTTACGATATTGATAAGACTAAAGATTTGGGCTTCAATATGATACGTAAACATATAAAAGTTGAGCCCGCCACATGGTACACCTACTGTGACCGTGCCGGTATCATAGTCTGGCAGGATATGCCAAGTGGTGACAAGGGACCCGAATGGCAGAACCACCGTTATTTCGACGGCACGGAGATGGAACGTTCTCCGGAAAGCGAGGCTACTTACCGCAAGGAGTGGAAAGAAATAATCGATTGTCTTTACAATTATCCCTCTATCTGCACATGGATACCTTTCAATGAAGCCTGGGGCCAGTTCAAGACCTGTGAAATAGCCGAGTGGACCAAGTCTTATGACCCGTCGCGACTTGTGAATCCTGCAAGCGGCGGTAATTTCTATAAGTGTGGGGATATACTCGATCTCCACAATTATCCGGGTCCCGCAATGTATCTGTATGATGACGACCGTGTGAACGTACTCGGAGAATTCGGTGGCATAGGCTATGTGGTTGATGACCATATATGGAATCCTGACCGTAACTGGGGCTACATTCAGTTCAAGAACTCTAAGGATGTCACCGATGAATATGTGAAATATGTCAATGAAGTGCGTGACCTTGTTGATGACGGATTTTCTGCCGCTGTCTACACGCAGACCACTGATGTCGAGGTGGAGGTTAACGGTCTTATGACCTACGACCGAAAGGTGGTGAAGATGGATGAGGAGAGAGTCAGAAAGGCTAATACAGAGTTATGTAGCAGTCTTGAGAAATGACCCTCCCTTCCGGTTCATTTCCCGGTGTGGCGCAGTTCGCTGACAATCAACAGCAGTTCGTCGCGCACATCGTATGGTAGGGCTATCTCTCTTACCTGTATGCTGCGGCTCCAACCGGCCACATCTTCAGGAAGCAGGGTCATCAGAACGTCGCGGAACTCTTCAGCTTCTTCAGCTGTGTAGCTCTCCGGCTCACGTCCACGGAAACGGTCAAGTTCCTCGTCATCGTAATAAACTATTTCCCCTGTCACCGGGGAGAGATTGGTTTTCTCACACACGGTATGCATTCCGCAGCATATTTCTCCTTCTCCACCGGATGAGGGCGTAGAAACGGAAGAATCCTTTTGATCCGAAATAGTCGGGGATGATAACTTATCATCCCCGTTTTTTATTCCGGATTCTTGATTTTGCGGCTGTCTACGTCTGTAATAGAAAATATCGATAAGATAAAGCGCTATTCCTATCACTATCATTGCCGCGAATATCACTAATGCTCCTCTCATTTGATTTCGATTGGTTGGTTAATAAACAGTTCTGAGACTTGGTTTATACTCTGTTACAATCATTATGTTGCCTTCCCGCTTGCATTTAAGGCCAAGTTTGGGTAGCTGCTCCCAGAAATCTGCAAAAGACTTGTCAACCACGTCAGGGTTGGCAATCTTAACACGACTATTGCGTAGGGCGCTTATTGCGAAGGCCATGGCTATACGGTGGTCATCGTAGGTCTCAATCACGAAATCGTCATCATGTGACCATGCGCCCCCTTGCCATTCGATAAAATCCTCACCGACACTGACAGGATAACCGAATTTTTCCAGTTCTGTCTGCATAGCTGCGAGACGGTCGGATTCCTTGAGACGTAGATTGCGCACACCTGTAAAACGGAAGCGGACAGCATTGAAAACACAGCTGAGCATCAAGGCCGGTACCAAGTCGGGGTTATGGGTAAGGTCGAGGTTCAATTCATCAGGGAGATCATAATAACGCTCAATCTCAGCATCAGTGTCTGTAAATTCTGATTTTACCCCTAAGTGTCGGTATATTTGAGCAGTTGCGGCGTCTCCCTGCATCGATTTTTCAGGTGCTACCAGATCTGCTATATAAACCGGATTAAGTTTAAATGCAGCCGCCTCATATATGAATCCTGCCGCGCTCCAGTCGGCTTCCACCCGGAAATTTGCGGGGGTGATATATTTACCCTCCTTTACAGTCACGCCTGTTTCTGAAAGCTCCACCTCTATCCCGAAATCACGCATCACCCTGGCTGTCATTTCTGCGTATGGACGTGATACAAGGGGGGTGGTGAAATGCAGGTTCATACCACCTGCCCATGTGGGAGCCGCCAGCATTAGCGCTGATATGAATTGTGAGCTCACATCACCTCTGATCTCGAACTTACCGCCTTTAAGTCTGTGGCCACTTATTCGGTAAGGACCTGTCTCATTCTGTCCGAGTGCCTTGATGTCGGCTCCGGCCTGACGTAACACGTCAAGCAGTGGAGTCATGGGTCGGGAACACAGACGCGGAGTACCTGTAAGTATAAACTCTGAATTTGACGTAGAGGCGATTACGGCAGCCATAAATCGGAAGGCGGTGCCGGAAGCATGGACATCAATTGTGGGAATCTCTCCGCTTTCTTTCAAATTCACCTTTTCATAAAGGTCAAGAAGTGCTTTTTGAATCACTTTAAGATCATCACAGTCGTTGAAAAGTCGGCATTTTGTCAAACTACCGGCAAATAACGATGAGACGAGATATCGTGCACCTATACTTTTTGAGGCGGGAAGTTGTATAACGTTATGCATAGCGTCAGTTCTTTAGATGATGACAGTGGCAGGGCTTATGTCAGTTTGATTATTAATTTTTGTTTTTATCGGAGCGGAACAGTAGGCATGCGTCACCGTATGAAAGAAACCGATATTCATTTTCCATGGCTTCACGATATACCTTCCGCCAGCATGGTGTCAGGGAGTCGTAATCCGTGCCACCGATGAAGGATGACACAAGAAGGAGTAGTGTGGATTGAGGCTGGTGGAAGTTGGTAACCATTATATCGACTATTCTCCAATTGAAGCCCGGCGCGATCATAATGGCTGTGGAGGCAGTGAGAGAGTCAAGATTGTTAGCATCTAAATGGTCAAGAAGAGTCCGCAGTGCGTTGGTGGTGTCACAACTCATGATTTCGGGTGAGTAGGCTGTCCATTGGTCCACATGCATAGCCGTATCGCCAAGCGACAGTTGTGCACCAAGAACGGGGAGCGATTCAAGAGTACGTACGGATGTGGTGCCTACAGCAGCCAATGGAAGAGCCTTTTCTTTGTGCTCTATAAGGGCTTGCAGGAGGTCGCGGCTTATGGAGAAGGTTTCCGTATGCATGGGATGATCACCGATATGGTCAGCCTTGACGGGTTGGAAAGTTCCGGCTCCGACGTGCAGGGTAAGTTTTTCTACGGGGATAGCATGTGCCTTAAGGTCGGCAAATACTTCCGGGGTGAAATGCAGCCCCGCTGTGGGAGCCGCCACTGACCCTTTCACATCTGCATAGATAGTTTGATAATCCTCTAAGTCTCTCTCTTCCGAATCCCGTTTCAGATAGGGTGGAATAGGTATGAATCCGGCCGCTTCCACTACCGTGGCAAAAGTGGCTTCAGGATTATCCCAGGTGAACTCGATTGCCTGGCCGTTGCCCTCTGTCGGATACAGGCGCGTAGCTGAGAGTGTGAATGGCTTTTCAAAACCTTCAGGTTGGATTTCAAGTGACAGACTGCCTCCTTTCCATCTCTTAAGATTTCCAACGAGGCAATTCCAGACACATTTGCCGCGGGTCTGGAAAGTCAGCACATAGTCGGAAGGATCAATCGGTTCGAGGAGAAAAACCTCGATTCGTGAGCCTGTGGATTTATAGAATGAGATACGGGCGTTGATTACGCGCGTGTCATTACACACGAGCAAGGTGCCCGGAGGAAGGAGGTCCGGCAGTTCGGAAAAGTTACGGTGGGCGATCATTCCGTCCGGACGGAACAGAAGTAATTTGCAGGCATCCCGTTTGGTAAGGGGATGTCTGGGACGCCACATTTTTTCCGTCTTTTAAAAGCGCGATGATTTTTTCGGCGGCGGAAT
>VIDP01209917.1_pt1 | contig 13695 bp, 10 predicted proteins | sample 5025131 | NCBI WGS metagenome assembly VIDP01 (sample SAMN11853144, study PRJNA449069) | gut metagenome | isolation source: stool from male vole | host: Microtus ochrogaster | place: USA:Florida | collected 2017
AACTGGTACTACATCGACCGCCTCTTCACCCAGCGAAACTCCTCAATGTGCCCCGGCTACATCAAGAGCGACCTCAAGCAACTCTCCAACCCCTACGTCCGCGAGGTCACAAGCCGCGAAATTTTCCCGGGCCGTGAAATCGGCTACGGCGAAAGCAGCACCATCCAGACACTCAACATCAGCTACTATCCCACCGAGCGCGGACCTTACAACCTCGATGCCACCGACATCGCCGCCGACGGCTCACTCCTTTACCCCGAACGCCGCTGGGGCGGAATCATGCGCCGGATGGACAACACCAACTTCGAGCAGTCCAACATTGAATATATCCAGTTCTGGCTCCTGAACCCCTTCCTGGACCCCGAGAATCCAAACCTCGAGGGCGGTGACCTATACTTCAACTTCGGCGAAATCTCCGAGGACATCCTCAAGGACGGCCTTAAGAGCTACGAGAACGGTATTCCCTACGACGGCAACGACCAGTACCTCACCGAAACCGTGTGGGGACGCGTGAGCCGCCAGAACTCTCTCACTTATTCGTTCGACAACACTACCGGCGCCCGAATCGCACAGGACGTCGGCCTTGACGGGCTGCCCAACAACGACGAGTTCATCTTCCCGTCGTATCAGAACTATCTCAACGACCTCAACCGCAAGCTCGACCCCGCCGCCATCGAAGCCATGCAGCAGGACGCTTTCTCCCCCCTGAACGACCCCGCCGGCGACAACTACCACTTCTACCGCGGCTACGACTACGACGAGCAGCGCCTCGGCATCCTCGAACGATACAAGCGCTACAACGGCGTCGAAGGCAACTCCCTCAGTCCCGAAGATGCTCCCGACCCGCTTTATCAGAGCGCTCGCGCAGTCCCCGACGTCGAGGACATCAACCAGGACAATACCCTCAACGAGTACGAACGCTACTTCCAGTACCGCGTCTCGATCCGTCCCGAGGACCTCGTGGTCGGCCGGAACTATATCACCGACAAGCAGGTTTCAGTCGTTGTGACGCGCGACAATCAGAACCTCGAAGTGGAATGGTACCAGTTCAAAATTCCCCTGTCGGACTATGAAAAAGTTGTGGGTTCAATCTCCGACTTCTCTACAATCCGCTTCGCCCGCATATTCCTCCATGGCTTCAAAGCCGTAACCCACCTGCGCTTCGCAACCCTCGAACTCGTTCGCGGCGAATGGCGCACTTACGACTTCAACCTCAACTCCCGCGGCGACGCACCCGCTCAGGGCCAGCTGGACGTGTCGGTGGTCAACATAGAAGAGAACGCCCAGCGCGAGCCGGTCAACTATGTGCTGCCCCCCGGCGTGACGCGTATCACCGACCCCGGCCAGACCCAGATCACCCAGCTCAACGAGCAGTCGATGTCGCTCAAAGTCACCGACCTCGACCCGGGCGACGCACGGGCAGTCTACCGCAACACCCAGCTCGATCTCCGTAACTACGCACGCATGCAGATGTGGACCCACGCCGAAGCGCTTATCGACAACATCACCGGCCTCCGCTCCGGCGACCTCAGCGTGTTCGTCCGCATGGGTACCGACGTCAAGAACAACTTCTACGAGTACGAAGTTCCCCTCGAACTCACTCCTCCGGGCTCATACGACCGATACCTCTCCACCGACCAGTACATCGTCTGGCCCCGCAACAACTACCTCGACTTCAACCTCCAGAACCTGGTTGAACTCAAGAGCCGGCGCAACGCAGCAAAGCGGGCCGAAGAGCCGGGTGTGGGCTTCGGTACCATATACTCCATGCGCGACCCCGACAACGAGCGCAACCGCATGTCCATCAAGGGCAACCCGTCCCTGAGCGACGTCCGCGTAATCCTCGTGGGCGTGCGCAACAATGCCGCAACCATGCAGGCGGGAACCGTATGGGTCAACGAACTCAAGGTCACCGACTTCAACGAGTCCGGCGGGTGGGCCGCCAAAGCCAGCGCCACTCTCTCCATGAGCGACATCGCAACCCTGAACCTCGGCGGCCACATCGAAACCGCCGGCTTCGGCTCAGTGGACCAAAGCCTCAACGAGCGCCGGATGGACGACTATTCACAGGTCAACATGGCTGTCCAGGCCGACATGGGTCGTTTCATCCCTGAAAAGGCCAAACTCCGCGCCCCGATCTATTTCTCCATGACCAAGGAGCGCACCTCGCCCAAGTACAATCCCTTGGACCAGGACATGCTCCTGAAGGACGCCCTGGACGCATGTACAACCGAGCACGAACGCGACTCCATCGAGGCTTACGCCATCGAACGAACCTCAATCCAGAACTTCTCCATCTCCGGCCTCAAATTCGACGTCCGAAGCCGTAACGCCATGCCCTGGGACCCCGCAAACTTCACCGTTAACTTCTCATACACAAAGCAAAGCAAGTCCGACCCCACAACCGAGTACGAGAACACAAACGACTACCGCGGCTCCTTTGCCTACAACTACAACCCCTACTTCAAGCCGTTCAAACCCTTCAAGAGCCTCAAGAGCAAGAGCAAAAACGCCAAATTCCTCAAGGACTGGCAACTCAACTGGCTCCCCCAGACTATCTCTTTCCTCACCAGCATGAACCGTCACTACTACGAGCAGCAGACCCGATCGGAAATCGACCAGATGTTCCAGCTGCCCGTGTCGGTGAGCAAAAACTGGCTGTGGGACCGTCAGCTGCAGCTCAACTGGAACATAACCCAGTCGCTCTCGTTCACCTTCAACTCCAACACCTCAGCCCGCATCGAGGAAACCATCGGTGCCGTCAACAAAAAACTCTTCCCCGACGAGTATCAGGAATGGAAGGAGACCGTCATGAGCTCAATCCGCTCCATGGGTACGCCGTGGAGCTACAACCAGACTTTCACCGGCCAGTACAAGGCACCTTTCAATAAAATAGCCTTCCTCGACTGGCTCACCGGCAACGTGAGCTACAACGCCACCTACCGCTGGGAGCGCGGTGCAACCATCGACGGCGTCCGGACCGGAAACTCCATCGCCAACCAGGCTTCTTGGAACGCCGACGGGCGCATTAACTTCGAGACATTATATAATAAGGTGAAACTCTTCAAGGACGTCACCAAACGCTTTGCCAACACCCGCCCCACCTCAACCCGAAATAAAAAGGCACGCCGATTCGAACGCACATTCCAGCTCAAGGAGGACACCACCCTCATAATCAAGCACAACCTCAAGGCCAAGAACGTCAAGGTTACAGCCACCACCGTCGACGGCGCTCCCTACCGCGTCCGCTTCAAGCCGGTGGACAATAACTCCGTTGAGGTTCTTAACCGGGGCAATCAGAACATCAAGTTCACCATCGTCGAAGTGCTCAAGGAGCAGAAACCCATCATGCGCGAGGTAGGCGAATATGCCCTGCGCCTGCTCCTTTCGCCCCGAAATGTCAGCGTAAAATACCGCAACACACGCACCCTCAACCTCCCGCTGTTCCGGCCTGACATCGGCAACGTCTTTGGCCAGACAACCCACGACGGGCCCATGGCTCCGGGCGTCGATTTCGCCTTCGGTTTCGTCGGCGACGACTACATCAGTAAAGCCCTCGAACGCGGATGGCTCATCACCGACGACGGTCAGACATCGCCCGCAATCTCTGCCCGCACCAACGAGCTCAACATCGAAGCAAACCTCGAAGTTGCCAAAGGCCTCAAGGTGCAGCTCACCTTCAACCGCACCGACAACCGCAACAGTCAGGTGCAGTTCATGTACGCCGACATGCCCACGGCCCTCTCCGGCAGCTTCACCATGACCCACTGCGCAATCCTGACTTCTCTGCGCGGAAGTTCTGCCGGAAATGGCTATTATTCCCCCGCATTCACCCAGTTCCTGGAGAATATCCCCGTGATGCGCAACCGCGTTGAGGCCCAGTACATGGGCGTCAACTACCCCTCCACGGGTTTCATGCGCGGCAACCCCTACGCCGGCAGCCCCTTCAGTCCCGAGCTCGGAACCATCAGCGAAACCAGTTCCGACGTACTCATCCCCGCCTTCGTGGCTGCATACAGCAAGCGCAGCGCCGCAAAACAGGGCCTGAACCCGTTCCCTTCCTTCTCGGCCGTGCTCCCCAACTGGCGCATTACCTACGACGGCCTCATCAACCTCGGTAACCTCCGTAACATCTTCAAGTCCTTCACCCTCTCCCACGCCTACCAGTGCACCTACTCGGTCGCATCCTATTCCTCCTATCTCAACTGGGCGGAAGTCAACGGCGCACTCGGTTTCACCCTGGACGAACTCACCGGCATGCCCATCCCCTCCTCGCCATACAACATCTCGTCCGTGGCCATCACCGAGCGTTTCGCACCCCTTATCGGCGCCAACGTAACCCTCAAGAATGAGCTCCAGTTCAAGGCCGAGTTCCGCGACCAGCGCACCCTCACCCTCAACTCACAGGCCGGTCAGGTGGTCGAAGCAACACAGCGAGGCATCACCGTCGGCGCCGGTTACAAAATTATTGCGTTCAACACCATCCTCAAAATGAAAGGCACCCAGACGGGCGTCAGCAACGACCTCACCCTCAACGCCGACTTCAGCTTCCAGCGCAATCAGGCCCTGATTCGCCGCATCGAGGGTGACTACACCCAGCCCACCTCCGGCACAAACACCCTCAACATCAACTTCAAGGCCAGCTACATCCTCTCCAAGCGCCTCACCATGGGCATGTACTTCGACCATCAGGTCAACAGCCCCATCGTCACCACCTCCGCCTACCCTACAACCAACACCTCCTACGGCCTCTCCCTCAACCTCTCCCTCGCCCGCTAAAATAGACGGCCAACGTCCCGGGAGGAGTACCCGAGTGCAATAAATTTTGTTCCCGGTGCAAGGAGCTTGCTCCTTGAAAATCATCCCGCTAACGCAAACCGGCCGGACCTCTTGTGGAGGGCCGGCCGGCAAATTTATAGGGATATAGGATTAGAAGTAGCGGGAGAAGTCGGCGTTGCGCATGTCGCCCGTTTCATTGAAGGCGTTGTGGAAGGCGAAGGCGGCGCGGAGTTCGTGGGGAGTCTGACCCTGTACGCCGAACTTGAGGTAGTCGCGCAGCAACTCGCGGTACATGGGGTGAGCGCAATTGTCGATGATGGCATGTGCGCGTTCCACCGGGTCCTTGTGGCGGAGGTCGGCGATACCCTGGTCGGTTACCAGTACGTCAACCGAGTGCTCGGAATGGTCGGCATGCGAAACCATGGGCACGATGTTCGAAATCAGGCCACCCTTGCTCACCGACGGGCAGGAGAAGATGGATATGTAGGCGTTGCGGGTGAAGTCGCCCGAGCCGCCGATACCGTTCATCATCTTGGTGCCCAGCACGTGGGTGGAGTTCACGGCGCCGAAGATATCTGCCTCCAGGGCGGTGTTCATAGCAATGACGCCTAAGCGACGGATCACTTCCGGGTTGTTGGAAATTTCGGCCGGACGCATCAGAATCTTGTCGTGGAAGTACTGCAGGTCGGAGAAGAGCTTCTTCTCGGTGTCGTCGGAGAAGGTCATCGAGCAGGTCGACGCGAAGGTGCACTTGCCCTTCTTGAGCAGCTCCAGGACAGCGTCCTGGATAACCTCGGTGTACATCATGAAGTTGGGCAGCTCCTTGCTCTCGCCCAGGTCGTAGAGCACGGCGTTGGCCACATTGCCCACACCGCTCTGCAGGGGCAGGAATTCCTTGGGAAGACGACCGGCAACATATTCACCCACGAGGAATTTCACCACGTTCGAGCCAATCTGCTGGCTCACGGCGTCAACAGCCGTGAACGGCTTCACGCCGTCGTAGGAGTTGGTCTTTACAATACCTACCACCTTGGAGGGGTCAATCTTCAGGATGGGCGAACCGATGCGGTCGTTGGCGTGGAAGATAGGAATTTCGCGGCGGTAGGGAGGATCCTGAAGCAAAATCACATCGTGCATGCCGTAGAGTTCCTTGGGGAGCACCTCGTTGAGTTCGATGAAAATTTTCTTGGCCATGGCGGCATAGGTAGGAGCATTGCCCACACCGGTGCCGAGGATACATTCACCGTCGGGGGTGATGTCGGCCACCTCGATGATGGCATAGTCAACATCCCCGTAGAAACCGTAGCGCATTTCCTGGGCCATTTCCGACAGGTGACGGTCGAAATAGTGGCAGTCATGAGCATTGATGCGCTTGCGGAGGTCGGGGAGATTCTGATAAGGGGCGCGCATGTTCAGCGCATTGTTGCGCGAGAGGATGCCGTCAACATGGTCGCTGGTCGAAGCGCCCGTGAAGAGGTTGATCTTAAAGGGACGGCCGGCTTCGTGTTCTTTCAGTGCCTTGGCCGCAATAGCTTCTGTGATGGACTTAGGAGTACCGGGGGCTGTGAAGCCCGAAAGGCCAATGGTGTCGCCATCTTTAATCATTTCGGCGGCTTCCTGGGCCGTGATGTAGTTGAATGCCATTGTAGTTTATGTGATAATTCTAAAGGTTATTCAGTGTCAGATTTATCAGGTTAGAATTTTCGGCGAAGGATTTCGCCAAGGATTATGGTACGTCGCAATTCCTGCTGGCTCTTGGTGAACACGGGCCGCGCTATCTCGATGGGCGCCGTCTCGGTGGTGCGCAGGTTCTCTCCCTCGCCGTGCAGAAATGGCGATGAATCGGGAGCCGACTGGGGTGTCGGTGGAGGCGCCGAAGGTTGCCGGTAAGCTTCGCGCGTGCGGGGCATACGCACCTCAGTTGCACGAGCATCAGGTTTCTTGCCCTGTCCTCGCGCACCTTTTGTCATCGACTTCTCTATCATCGCAATGACCAAGCCGACTATGATTGCCACTACAATACCAGTCATTAACCGGAATTTTTTCGTACTTTTGTGCAAAATTACTCAATATTGTGCAATGTCACAAAAAAATAAGCCAAAAATGGAACATTCCGACCCTAATATACCAACCGAAACCCCCAAAAACGCCCGTCTTTTCATCGAAACCTATGGTTGCCAGATGAATTCAGCCGATTCGGAGGTGGTCGCTTCAATAATGGGCATGGCCGGTTACGACCTCTGCTCTACCCTGGACGAAGCCGACGCGGTGCTGCTCAACACATGCTCCATCCGCGACAACGCAGAGCAAAAAATCATATCCCGGCTCCAGTTCCTCAACTCACTCCGCCGCAAACGCCCGGCAGCATATCCCCGCCTCATCATCGGCGTCATCGGCTGTATGGCCGAGCGCGTAAAGGAGGACCTGGTCAAGAACCACGGCGTCGACCTCGTGGCCGGACCCGACGCCTACCTCGACCTCCCGGCCCTGTTCGCCGCCGCCGAAGCCGGAAAACCGGCGGTCAACGTCGAGCTGAGCACTACGGAAACTTACCGCGATGTGGTCCCCGTCCGCCTGCCCGGCCAGACCGTCGCCGGCTTTATCAGCATCATGCGCGGATGCAACAATTTCTGCTCCTATTGCATTGTGCCCTACACCCGTGGCCGCGAACGCTCACGCCCCATCGACAGCATCCTCAACGAGGTCGCCGACCTGCGCAACCGCGGCTTCAAGGAGGTCACTCTCCTGGGCCAGAACGTTAATTCCTACCGCTATTCTCTCCCCGACGGCTCCGAAGTCGACTTCCCCGCCCTGCTCGCCCTCGTTGCCGAAGCTGCGCCCGACATGCGCATCCGCTTCACAACATCCCACCCAAAGGACATGTCCGACGCAACCCTCGAAACTATCGCACGCTACCCCAACCTCTGCCGCCACATACACCTGCCGGTGCAGTCGGGCAGCTCCAAAGTGCTCAAGGACATGAACCGCAAGTACACCCGCGAGTGGTACCTCGACCGCATCGCCGCTATCCGCCGCATACTCCCCGAGGCATCGATCACCACCGACCTCTTCACCGGATTTCACAACGAATCCGAAGACGACTTCGAAGAAACTCTCTCGCTCATGCGCGAGGTCGGTTTCGACTCCGCCTTCATGTTCAAATACAGCGAACGCCCCGGCACGCTTGCTTCACGCTCCATGCCCGACAACATCCCCGAAGAAGTCAAAATCGAACGCCTCAACCGGATGATTGCGCTCCAGAACGAGCTCTCCGCCGCCTCCAACCGCGCCGACATCGGCAAAGAATTCGAGGTACTCGTCGAAGGCGTCAGCAAACGCAGCCGCGAGCAGATGGTCGGACGAACAAGCCAAAATAAAACGGCCGTCTTCCCCCGCGCTAACGCGAAAGTAGGCGACCTTGTGAAGGTTCGCGTAAAGGACGCCACTTCAGCGACGCTCCTTTGCGAAATAATCTGAGTCAAAAATCCAAAGCCGTAAGTTTAAAGAGATAGAGTTATAAACCCAAAATCACAGATTTTAATCTTACAATCTCTTAATATATTAATCTCAAATCCCTTACAACCTCAAATTTTTGCCTCCAAAAAATTTGAATTACTCGTTATTAGGCTCGTAGGGAGCAACGCTCTCGGCCTGGGCGGCTTCGTTGAGGAACTCGCCAACCTTGGCGGCCTTGATGCTGTCGGCAGCATCGGTTGCTGCGGAGGCTGCATCCTGGGCCGTAGCGGTAACGGCGGCAGCCGCATCCTGGGCAGCGGTCGACGTGGAATCTACCACAGCTTCGGTGGTTTCTTTTACACTCTTGGCAGAATCACTCTGCTCTGCGATTACATACCAGGCAAAGGCAAAAGCCAGTACCAGGAGAATACCTGCGCCCCATTTGATGTAGGCGGGTGTACCTTTGGTTGAATTTGTGCTCATAATCTTGTCGTTTTATGTTAGTTATACGTTTGAATATATAACAAGGCGACTTGCAAAAGTGTTCGCATGAACCAATGTTTGCAGTCGTTTGTTCTATTTTCAAACATCTAACATAGACACAATGAAAACAGGTATATTTTATGGATCCGCTACCGGTACCACCGCCGAAGTAGCCCGCAAGATAGCAGCAGAACTCTCCGTAGCCGACGCCGACGTCCACGACGTTGCCAACACCGACCCCGCAACCCTCGGCGACTACGACCTCCTCATCCTCGGCTCCTCCACCTGGGGCGGGGGCGAACTCGAAGACGATTGGTATGATTTTGTTGCCGCTGCACAGGTTTATGACCTCAAAGGCAAGAAGATAGCCCTCTTCGGTTGCGGCGACGAGAACATGTCCGACACATTCTGCGACGCCGTCGGAATCCTCTACGATAAGCTCAAAGACACCGGCGCAACCTTCATCGCCGAATTCCCTGCCGACGTCTACTCATTCAGCCACTCGGCAGCTTCCCACGACGGCACCATGCGCGGTCTCACCCTCGACGAAGTAAACCACGCCGACCTTACCGACGGCCGCATCAAAGCCTGGACCGAAGTAGTCAAAGCCCAAGCCTGATTTGAATTCATAATTAACATCATAATGCACAACGCTCCCGAGCATTGTGCATTTTCGTTTTTGTACATCGCGACCGAACGCCGCGAAGCTAATTATGTCATCGCCTCCGGCGTTTTGCAAAGCAAGAATTATGAATTATGCATTATGAATTATGCATTATGCATTACCGAACGTTGTGGCAGTGGGGGGTATGGCACTCGCTGACTGTGTGGTCAATGAGCAGGTGGCGGTTGGCCATGCGGCTGATGCGGCTCATCTGGTGGCTCACCAACAGGATGGTTGTATGCTTCGAAAGCTCATCAATGATGTGGTACAACCGCTCCTCAAAATGATTGTCAAGGTAACTGAGCGGCTCGTCAAGCACTAAGATTTCCGGACGGCTGATTATGGCCCGGCCGAACAGGGCGCGCTGAAGCTGTCCGCCCGACAGGCGCCCGATCGACTGCCGCGAATAGTCCCGCAACTCTATCAGATCCAGCACCTCGGCCACGCGGCGTTCTTTCTCGTCCTTGGGCATACTCTTGTTGGACAGCAGTCCGGAGCTGACCACCTCGTGGACGGAAATCGGAAACTGAGAGTCCACGCTGTTCTTCTGCGGCAGGTAGCCGATGGTGGGCGTATGGCCATCGATGTGCGAAAAGCGTATGGAGCCCGTGGTCGGCTTGAGCAGCCCCAGGATGAGGCGCAGAAGTGTGGTCTTCCCGCCCCCGTTAGGGCCGGTGATGGCCACGAAGTCGCCGCGCTCAACCGTCAGGTTCACATCGCTTAGAATGGTGCGGTCGTCGCGGCGCAGCGTCAGATTTTCAATCCTCAGCAAGCTCATCGGGCCAGCTCGTCGGTTATCAGGAACAGTTGACCCTCCCAGTCGTACGACAGCGGGTCGATGGTCACCAACCGCGACCCGATGGCGCTGTTGATGGTCTGCGCCTGACGCGAATCGTACTCACGCTGGAAAAAGAACACTTCTACGGAGTCGGCACGTGCTTCGTCGATAATCTCCTTGAGACGCCGCGGCGAAACCTCCTTGCTTTCGGCACCCACAGCAATCTGCTCCAGGCCGTAATCACGCGCGAAGTAGCTCAGCGAGGGATGCCAAACGGCAAAAGCCCCGCCTTCGGAGCCCAGGCGCCCGGCCACCACGGAGTCAATTGAATCCATGCGTTCGCTGAAGCGCTCCTGACGCTTGCGGATATAGTTCTTCTGCGCGGGATACATTTCTACCAGCGCATCGGCCAGGTTTCCGGCGATGAGTTTCATATTTCGCGGAGAGGTCCAGATATGAGGGTCAGCCTCAACCACGGGCAGCACATCCGAGTCGTGTTCATGTTCCTCGTCGGTCTCGTCATCGTGATGATGTTCCGCATGTTCCTCGGCGTCAGCGAAAACATGCTCGTGCGTACCATAAATAAAGTCCATGCCTTCGCCAACTTCGATGCACTCTACGCCGTCGCGCAGGCTCGCACGGATGCTCTGCTCAAAGGGGAAGCAACCGGTTGACACGAAGGCCACGCTCTGGTCGGCCTCCATGCGGCGGGCCATCGTCGGGTCGAAGGTCTCGGGGTTGGCGCCGCGGTCCATCATCGTAACCACTTCAACGCCATCGGGCACTATGTTTTCGGCCATGTAGCGCAGCGGTTCGATGCTCACCATCAGCGTGTTGGAATCCGGTGCGGACTTCTCCGACGATGTGCATCCGCCAAGCAGAAGTGCTCCCGCGGCAATAAGCATGTGGAAAGTATTTTTCATTCGTTCTCGATTTGATGCGCCATGGCGGCAGCGGCCTTGCGTCCGTCGCCCATGGCTAAGATTACAGTTGCGCCGCCACGGACAATGTCGCCACCGGCGAAAATCAGCGGTAACGAAGAACGCAGGTCATCGTTTACGGCTATGGTTCCGCGATTGGTCACTTCAAGGCCATCGATAGTATTGGGAATCAACGGGTTGGGCGACACTCCCACGGCCACTATGACCTGGTCCACCTCAACCTCGTCAATCGCACCCTCGATAGGCACAGGGCTGCGGCGACCGGAAGCATCGGGCTCGCCGAGCTCCATGCGTTGCACGCGCATTGCCCGCACGCGACCCTTCTCGTCGCCAAGGTATTCCACGGGGTTGCTCAGCGTCATGAACTCAACGCCTTCCTGACTGGCATGCTCAACCTCCTCCACTCGCGCGGGCATCTCCGAGAGCCCGCGGCGGTAGACGATGATGGCGCGCTCGGCTCCCATGCGGCGGGCGGTGCGCACGGCATCCATAGCCGTATTTCCTCCGCCAATCACGGCCACATTGCGCCCGCGATGCACCGGGGTGGCATAACCCGGCTTGCCTGCGCCCATGAGGTTGATGCGCGTAAGGTACTCGTTGCAGGAGCTCACGCCGTTGAGGTTCTCGCCGGGAATGCCCATGAAGCGGGGAAGTCCGGCGCCGGAGGCCACGAAGATGCCGCGGAAGCCTTCGTTGAGCAGGTCGTCGTAGCTCAACGTCTTGCCAATGACGGTGTTAGGACGGAATTCGACGCCCATTTTGCGCAAAGCATCCAGCTCGGCATCCACCACGCTGTTGGGCAGACGGAATTCCGGGATACCGTATTTGAGGACTCCGCCAATCTCGTGCAGGGCCTCGAAAACGGTCACGCTATATCCCCTCCGGGCCATCTCGCCGGCGAACGAAAGCCCGGCCGGACCCGAGCCGGCCACGGCAATGCGCACACCCTTGCGCGGAGCCTCGGGCTCCTGCGGGGAGGTGTGGAACATGCGCTCGGCATCTGCCGCATAGCGCTCCAGATAGCCTATGGCAACGGGTTGCTTACCCATCTTGTTGTAGATGCACTTGCTCTCGCACTGACGCTCCTGCGGGCACACACGCCCGCACACGGCCGGCAACGCGCTGGTGCTCTTCAGCACACGCGCAGCCTCGCCAACCTGTCCGCGCTGGATATTCTTGATGAACTCGGGGATGCGGATGCTCACCGGGCACCCGTCCATGCACGTGGGGTCCGGGCAGTCCAGGCATCGCGTTGCCTCAAGCACGGCCTGGTCGGCCGACAAGCCCTGATTCACCTCGTAGCTGTTGGTGACGCGGAATGCCGCATCAAGCATCGGCATCTGGGCGCGCGGTATGGCCGTACGCTCCTTGGCCGCCAGAGCGCCTCGGAGTTCTACACGCCATTGGGCGTCGCGCCCGGTTTCCTTTTCGCTTTTCATTATCTTCAAAGGTCTTGAACCTTAAACTTTAAACTTAAACCTGCACTCACGAATAGGCGCGCATGCGCATCATCATTTCATCGAAATCGACCTGATGGGCATCGAACTCGGGGCCGTCGACGCACACGAAGCGCATCTTGCCGCCCACGTTCACACGGCAGGCGCCGCACATGCCCGTGCCGTCCACCATGATGGTATTGAGCGAGCACACTGTCGGAATGTCGTATTTCTTGGTGAGCAATGCCACGAATTTCATCATAATGGCCGGGCCGATGGCAATCACTTCGGAAACGTCCTCACGCTGAATCACCATTTCCACACCGTTGGTTACAAGTCCTTTATGACCATACGAGCCGTCGTCGGTCATTACAATGACTTCGTCCGAGTGGCGGGCCACTTCCTTTTCGAGAATCACCAGGTCCTTTGTGCGGGCTGCAAGGACGGACACCACGCGGTTGCCGGCGGCCTTCATGGCTTCGATAATCGGCAGAAGGGGGGCGATTCCCACGCCGCCGCCACAGCACACCACAGTACCCGGGAGCTTGCGGATATTCGTTGCCCGGCCAAGCGGACCTACCAGGTCGGCAAAGCTCTCGCCGGGCTCCATGGAGCAGATCTTGCGTGTGGAGTCGCCCACGGCCTGGACCACCAGCGTGATGGTGCCCCGCGCGGTGTCGGCCTGAGCAATGGTCAGCGGGATGCGCTCGCCCTTGGCGGCTTTTTAACATACATACAAACTGCAATAACAGCAAAAAACAACAGCCCTAAACAAAAGTGCTCAACGGAATATTTCGTATCCACAAAGCAGTAAACTACTGCCATCAGCAGACTTTCATATTTATAGATATAATCATCTTTATAATATCCTAACAGCAAAATCGGAATCATTACAAACGAAAGCCCGATATGATTCCGGAAAAACGGAATCATATATACGGATAAAATAAAGAACGGCAGGATGAAAGCCTGTATAAAGACTTTTCCGTCATCATGCCTGCTGCCGAATTTCTTTTCTATCACCACTAATAAGGCAGCGCTTATTATAATATAAATAATTCCTCTAATCGTATCCCAGCAATATCCTATATTATAAATACCTATATTATCCGGACCACGCCAAGATATTGACTTATATGTCATATTACTTATATACAA
>VIDP01161777.1_pt1 | contig 13575 bp, 8 predicted proteins | sample 5025131 | NCBI WGS metagenome assembly VIDP01 (sample SAMN11853144, study PRJNA449069) | gut metagenome | isolation source: stool from male vole | host: Microtus ochrogaster | place: USA:Florida | collected 2017
AAGGCATCCACGTTGTGCTTTCGGGCGTGCGCCCCGAAGTCAGCGAAGTTCTCCATAAGAACAACATCGACAAACTCCTGGGCAGCGACCATATCTGCAACCATATTTCAACGGCCGTTATCCGCGCCAACGAAATCGCAACAGACAACAACTGACCCACGCAATAGTGCGCCGAACTCTTCTCGCCATATTACTGTTTTTTACCGGGCTCGCCATCCACGCCCAGCTCAACACCGAACGCACCATGCAGTCCGGACGCTCGGCGCTATATTTCGACGACCCGATGGTAGCCATACAGTATTTCAACCAGGTAATAACGGCAAAACCATATCTGGCGGAACCATATTTTCTGCGCGCTATTGCAAAATATAATCTTGTCGACTATGTTGGCGCGGAGCGTGATGCACGCAAAGCTGTGGAGCTCAATCCGTTTCTGCCCGACGCTTGGGAGGTGAAGGGCGTTGCCAACCAATGTCTGGGCAACAATGCCGACGCCATCAGTGACTACACCCGCGCCCTTGAGCTGCTGCCCCACAACCGCCAACTGCTGTTCAACAAGGCCCTGGCCGAGGAAGCCGCCGACCGCTTCAGCGAAGCCGATTCAACGTATGAGGAGCTGCTCAGATTCTATCCGCGCTTTGATTCGGGCTACGTTGGCCGCGCGCAACTGAATCTTCACCGCGCCGACACCATAGCGGCGCGCGCCGACCTCGACCGCGCCCTGGAGATTAACAGCAACAGCGTCGGAGCCCTGTCGATGCGCGCGGCGCTGGCCAATGACCCCAAAGCGGCACTGGCCGATATGGAGCGGGCGGTGACGCTGCAGCCCGACAAAACCTATCTGCGCGTTAACCGCGCCGTTGCCCGCTATCGAGCCAACGATTTCAACGGCGCTCTCGATGATTTTGACTACGTTATAGAACAGGAACCGCTTAACTTCGAAGCATTGTTTAACCGCGCCATGCTGCGCGCCGAAATGGCCGATAACGACCGAGCGGTAACTGACCTTACGCGTGCGCTGGAGCTAAGGCCGAACGACTTGCGCGCACGCCTTAACCGCGCCATAATACTCCATGACAAAGGCGAAAACATCAACGCCCTGGCCGATGTCAATGCCGTTATTAAGATTTATCCGGAAATGTTTGCCGCTATAGCCCTGCGCGGACAAATCAACAACGATCTCGGCAATAAAAACGCCGCTATGCGCGACCTGCGCTATGCAGCTCAGCTGGCCCACTCCAAAACCGTTCGCTCCGAAGAATTCTCCGAAGAGGAAACCGACGAGGTGCTTGCCCGGTTCAAGGCCCTGCAGACCGCCGACGATTCCGAAGCGACCGCTTCGACCCAAAGTTTCAATGCCCGCGGCCTGAAATCGCGCACCCGCATCGACGATAATCCCGCCGAAATGCTGCCCATATATCAGCTTACTTATTATACCGACTCCGATGCTCCGGCGGTTTACGATAAGGAAATCGACGACCTCAACGCAGCTCGGGTGCTTCCGTTTATAGTGTTCCTGAGCAACGACATCCCCTCGATTCAACGTGAAGCTGATGCTCAGAAGCATTTCCGTAGCGTCGACCGCCTGACAAAACTGATTTCCGGCGGCCAAGCACGACCGGCCGACCATTTTGCCCGTGCAATGAATTATGTTACCCTGCGCGACTATGAGCTTGCTCTGGGCGACCTTAATGCCGTTATCGACGCCCAACCCGACTTCGCACCGGCCTATCTGCAACGCGCGGCAGTTCGCTACCGCATTCAGGAAGCTGGCCTGGGTAGCATTATTACCGAAGGCGACGCCGCTGAGCTTAATGCGCGCTCTCAGATGGTTCTGCAGCAGATTATGGACGACATTGACCGTGCCTTGGCCCTAAACCCGCGAATGGCTACTGCCCATTATAACCGCGGAGTGGTGTTGATGCGCCTGGGAGCGTGGGCCGACGCCATAGATTCGTTCACGGCGGCCGTAGAAATAGACCCGACCCTCGGCCCGGCCTACTTTAATCGCGGCTACGCACATTTCTCGCGCGGCAACCGCCAGGAAGCCATCACCGACATCTCCCGCGCCGGCCAGCTCGGCGTCCACGCCGCCTACCCCCTCCTCAAAGCCCTCCAATGATAATTTTGAATTTTGAATTTGGAATTTTGAATTTCATATCTATTCCGCATTTCGCGGCTTGGCAATCAATTCAAAATTCAATATATTTCGAACGAAGCGATTTGGTGATACTTACAAGTAGCTTTAATATTTCCTGGCAATCAATAAGCATACTATTGTATTCTTCTTCGTTTAAATAGTCAGTTCGAAATAGAAGTTCAAGCCAATATTCAGTTTCTCGTGCCTCCTTGAGAGCAATATAGATCTTTGCTTCAAACTCTTTTGCGGAAATACTCTCCTGAGCCTCATTCAAATTGGCACCAATCGAAGTCCCACTCTTTAACAATTGCGTGGAGATGACACGTTCCGACTTTTGGAAGCTCAGAAATTTATATAACCGCACAATGCGGACTGCAAAGTCTTTAGCCTTGCATAACACAACATTATTTTTCCGAACCCCCATAATTCAAAATTCAACATTCAAAATTCAACATTGAATGTTCACTCCCACTCGATGGTTGCCGGGGGTTTGGAGGAGATGTCGTAGCAGACGCGGTTGACGCCGCGGACCTTGTTGATGATTTCGTTTGATACTTTGGCGAGGAATTCGTAGGGGAGGTGGGCCCAGTCGGCAGTCATGGCATCGGTGGAGGTTACGGCGCGCAAGGCCACGGCGCGCTCATAGGTGCGTTCGTCGCCCATAACGCCTACGCTCTGAACCGGAAGCAGTATGGCACCGGCCTGCCAGACCTGGTCGTAGAGGCCCCACTCGCGCAGGCCCTCGATGAAGATATGGTCGGCCTCCTGAAGCACGGCTACCTTTTCGGGCGTAATATCGCCGAGAATGCGCACCGCAAGGCCCGGACCCGGGAAGGGGTGACGGCTGATCAGGCGGTTGGGGATGCCGAGAGCACGGCCAACGGCACGGACTTCGTCTTTAAAAAGCAGGCGCAGAGGCTCGCAGAGCTTCAGGTTCATTTTTTCGGGCAGACCGCCAACGTTGTGGTGGCTCTTGATAACGGTGCCGGTAATGGAAAGCGATTCAATGCAGTCGGGATAAATGGTACCTTGGGCAAGCCATTTAACGTCTTTAACCTTGTGGGCTTCGCGGTCGAAAACGTCAATAAAGCCTTTGCCGATGATTTTGCGCTTGCGTTCGGGGTCGGTAACTCCGGCGAGTTCTGCAAAGAACTCCGCCGAAGCGTCAACGCCTATAACGTTCAGGCCAAGGCCTTCGTAGGCTTTCATAACGTCAGAGAATTCGTTTTTGCGGAGCATGCCGTGGTCAACGAATATGCAGGTGAGGTTGCTGCCGATAGCCTTGTTGAGCAACACTGCGGCAACGGTTGAATCAACGCCGCCAGAAAGGCCCAGCACCACCTTATCGTCGCCCAGCTGAGCGCGAAGTTCCTTAACGGTGGACTCAATAAACGACTCGGCACTCCAGTCGCAGCGCGAGCCGCAGACATCAACAACGAAATTACGCAGCAACTGCATGCCGCATTCACTATGATAAACCTCCGGATGGAACTGCACACCCCAGGTCTTTTCACCGCCAATCTGATATGCGGCAACAGGCACCTCGGCGGTGGATGCAATGATTTCAAAGCCGGCGGGAAGCGAGGTTATGGTGTCGCCATGGCTCATCCAAACCTGGGCCCCTTTTTCAATATCGGCCAGCAGCGGATTGGTCGGAACAACGTGGTCAAGGCGTGCGCGGCCATACTCGCGCGAAGGTGCGGACTCAACGTTGCCGCCGTTTTCCCAAGCCATAAGCTGGGCACCGTAGCAGATGCCGAGAATAGGCAGGCCCTTGGCGCGCAAGGCGTTCACATCGATTTTAAAGCCTTTTTCGTCGTAAACGCTGAAAGGCGAACCCGAAAGGATTACGCCGATAACCGAGTCATCTCCTTCGGGAAACTTGTTGTAGGGAACAATTTCGCAATAAGTGTTGAGTTCGCGGACGCGGCGGCCGATCAGCTGCGTTGTCTGCGACCCAAAGTCCAGAATAATGATTTTTTGCTGCATAACGTAACTTTTGCTGCAAAGTTACGAAAATTTTTGCTATTTCGCAGCAACCGGTGCCGGAAAAGTGGGTTCCGGAGCCTTAACGGCCCGTCGGTCAAAATCAATCGAATTCAGCACCACACGCGGCCGTCCCGGATTATAGGAGTCATTTATGAAGCTGCGCGCCGGATAGAGTTCCGTAGTATTGACTCCGGCAAGATCAAGGAAAAAGTGAGCGAGGTCGTTGGTGGAGATGCGCTTGCCGGCCGCCCGGTCAATAGCCTCCTGCAGCCCGGGATGTTCGCGGCGGAAAGTTTCCGATGTCCATATCATCATCGGCACGCGAAGCTGATAGTCGATCACGTCGGCCGACAAGGCATTTCCATGGCCGAAATAATCGCGGCAATCGTAAATTTCCTCGCCATGGTCGCTGACATAAACGACTATGGCGTCGCGATTTGCAAATTTATCGACAATCTGACCGAGAACGGCATCGTTATAGTATGTGGCGTTATCGTAGTGAGCCAGGATTTCGCGCTGCTTGGCAGAAAAACGCTCGGAATCATAATCGTTGGCAGTGAACCGGGCGTAAGACTCCGGATAACGGTCAACATATTGAAAATGCTGACCCATGAGGTGAATCATCGTAAAGGCCGCGGAATCAGTTGGCTGGACTTTCGCCACGAGGTCGCCATCGTATTTCTCAAACCGGTCGTTGCGCGAGTCAAACATCAGCTCCGAAAGGTCCGGGCGGCTGAAGAAATAACTGTCGGCCGAAACGAGAAATTCATTGTCGTAGAGCCTCACCGGCCACCCCGCTTTGCGCAGCAACACCGGAAAGAGCGGATGATTGCCGAACTCGGCGGCACTCTCGCCCGGACAGAAAATCGAGGTCAGCACTTTCTGCGTCCAGTCCTCGGTGGTTACAACGTCGGTAAACACCGTCAGGGAGCTGTCGGCCACCCATTTGGTCTGGTTGGGAGTCGACGGCTTATTGTAGCCGTAGAGCGGAGAATGATAAACGCTATATGACTCGCCGAGAACAAAAACTATGTCAAAATCAGGAGTACGTCCCTTTTCAACCTGCGCGTTACGGCATACTTCAATCAACCGCTCCGTGCGCCGGTTATTGGCATAGCGCTGAATAAAGCTATATGCCACGCGCGTAGGCACGGTAAAGGTTGGAATCTGGGCGCCATGGCGATAGCGCACAAAACCGTAGACCATATAGCCCAACACCGCAGCTCCGGCCAAAACAAACAGATACCTTACTATATGAATCCACAGATGGCGGCGGCCAAAGTTGGCAATTGCCCGGCCGGCAAAATATAGCGCGCAGTTAAAAAGCACGATTGCCGCAATCCCGCCGATGAGCAGCTGCGGAGTCAGGTAGGCAACCAGAAATTCCTCCGCCTCCTTGGGGTTAGTGCCGAGAATTAAGTCAAGTGACTGCTGCGAAAAAACGGTGTTGAACTGAAAGAGAAGAAAAAGGTCGGTAAACAGCAGCAGGTTATGAACAATCAGCAGCAGCCAATAGTAAACATAGGCCGCTCCCTTGCGGAAACCCGAGGGGCGGCGACCGGCAATAGCCTTAAATATCAAAGCCTCGACCCACGCGGTAATCGCTGCAAGCCCCGGAATGAAGTAAAAGGCCGTTTGAGGAGGATTAACTCCTAAAATAACGTAATCCGAAAATAGGTTCAGCAAAAAGAACTGCCAGAAGAAAACGCCCGGCACTTCTTTCATCAACCCGTATGGCTTCAAATTATTCATCGACTGCAAATTTACAACTTTTCCGCGATAATTCACTAACCGACCGCGTATTTTTCGCAAAACTTATTGAAAAAGCAGGCTGCACCCGGGCACAGCCTGCTTTATATTTTATATTATGCTATACGGAAGGTTACTTCAAAAGCACTTTCTTGTTATTAACAATATTTATGCCTTTTACCGGGGCGGAGAGTCTACGGCCCATAAGGTCAAAACAAACTTTTTCAGCTCCGCGGTCAGCAACTATGCTGCTGATTCCGACCGAACCGTCGGCATTCACGGTGATGTGGCGAACAATTCCGCGCTGACCCGACGAATGCTCCGCATAATACTCCACGCGGCTACCGACCGGCACGTCAAATGAATGCTCGTTGCCGCTCTTAGAGGCAATTTCATAGTCGGCGGCATCGGCAGCCATGGCGCGTACCTGGTCAGGGGTGTCAATCAGCGTGTGGCGATGATAAACCGTATAGTTCTCATCCGGGGTCGTTACGGTAACGCGGGCCATTCCATCTTCGGTAGCAGGCTCTATGATGAATCCTTCGCCGCCGGGAACGGCAACCATCGTGTTCGGATTGACAAGATAAATCGGATATGCGCCTACATTGCCGGCACTATTTTCAAAATAAGCCTTGAAGCCGGGAATATAAGTGTAGTCCGGCCTGTACTCGCCGAGTTCACGGAAGTTATTGTTGTGTGAGGCATGCAGCGTGAAATATTCCTTCTCCGCATCGGGAGCAAACGCCAATACGCCGCCACTGAGATTGCCTTGCGGCTCAACCTCGGCTTCATAGCCGTAGACCAACGGAACGTTTATATAGGTTATGTCCGAACGCGATTCAATCTGCGAGCCAAAGGTGTCGGCATCGTCGTCGCCATCGAAGAATAGCAGCGCGGTCTGATTGGCGGGAATAATGACCTTGCCATCGCTATCAGCCGGGATTTCAGTTGCGGCAACATGGTTTACACCCTCGGTCTCCGAATAATCATTGCCGTCGAAAATGCCCGTATAGGCAGTCAGATGCGAATCGGCGGGAATTTCAATAGCCACGGGCGAGAATACGGATGCCCAGCCATCGTTATCGGGATAGCCGTCGATATTTACAACATTATAGAGGGTGAGCGGAAGTTCGTCAACGCGTTCTATGTGCCATTGGTAGGCGTTGTCTGCGGCGGTGCCGGCAACGGCTGTGACGCCGGCTCCGCTGAGGTGTCGGTGAGTCGTGCCGGTGCCGTCGGTGTGGATAATGAAGCATCCGTTGCTCTGGTCAACGAATATCACCGCGTTTGAAGCAGTTGGGGCGGTACTTACTGCGGGCAGCCACGACTCACCTGAAGCCGGTGAGAACTTGGGCAATACCAGGCCGTTATCGAAACTTACAACGGTGAATTCCACTGCGTCCGGGTCGGCAGTTTCATTATTGGCAATGGCAAGGAACACGGTGTTGGAACGTGAAGCATCGTCGGTCATGGCCATAACCGCATGGCCGTCGGACGTGCCTCCTTCCAGGGCCGACAAATATTTGTTGCTCTGCTTGTTGCGGAAGCGGTAGAATACTCCCGGTTCCATTCTATGATACACGCTGATAGTGCTGATATCGAAATCGGTAATCTCAATACCTTGAACGGCGCTTTCGATTTCGGCTGCCGTGGCCTCGCTGCCTTTGGCGGCTATTTCGCGTGCATATTCCAGATATGCAACGAATTCGCCGGAGGGATCGCTGTACTGGCCGGGATTATTGCCAATCATTCCCTCGCCCATTATATAGTCAACACGCTTAAGCGCCGCTTCGAGGTTACGGGCGTTGAAAGCCTGAACCAACGGCAGGATATTGGCGAAGGTCGGCTCGGCCATAGCGGCACTCAGGGTCGCGTCGTCGGCAAATGCCGAGAGCGCAGTGAAGTCGTTGGCCGTCAGCGGATAGAGGCGTATGGTAGCGTTAGCATCATCAGTTGCCGATAGAGCCAGGAAGCCCTCGGAATTGTAATCGCTGACGTAGGCTTCGTCCGGCTGATTCAATTTAAGGGCGAAATCACCGTTTGCCTTAGCAATAAACTCGAATGCGCTCGCACCGGCAGCGTCCAGGGCGGCATGAGTGCCGGCAGCCGACGCGCCAAAGGCAACGGCCGCCGACGGGTTGTGGAGAGTGTGGAGCGTATATTTACCGTCGGCCGTTGATGAGAAATACCATAGACGCTCCGGCACGAGACGGTTCAACGTTTCAATGCCTTCACGCTTGGTTTCGATTTCGCCGGTAGAGAGCATATAGCGCAAGGCCGACGGCGCATCGCCGGGGTTGACACAGAGGCGATACACGCGGTCAGCGATGAACTGACGCTCCCAATTGCCCTCAACGATGAAGTCAGTATTAGTCAGGGCAACGAGATTGCCTTCGCCATTGCCGGTAACGCCCGTAACGGTAAACTCACCGCAGTTGAAGTTATCTACAGCCTCGGCTATCAGGTTCTCTACGCTCTGACCAACCGGCGCATTAACTTTGCGAACCATCGTTGCTCCATTCAGATCAGGGAAGGTAAGGGTTACGTTAACATTCTGAACTTCTTCTGCCTTAAAAATAGCGATTTGCAGATAATTGGCATAGTTCCCGGGGGTATCGTAATCCCAGTAGGCAACGGTTTCTTCGCCGTTGCCGCCGTTCGACATCAGACATGGGCTAACATCCCGGCTGCCGGAATTGGGGTTAGACCATTTGGCGTTGGAAATGCGAATCCAGAAGCGAGTGGTTTCGTCGCTGCCGAGATAGGTGCAACCCGAAGGTTCTTCAAGGTGGTAAACGCCGGCATTGGCGTTAGTGGGAGCGGATACTGCCTTAACGTTTTGCCATGCTTCGCCCCTGGCGCCCATCTTGGAGAAGCAGCGGCCGGGGTCGGCAAAATTCTGCAGCTTGAAATGGAAGCCGGTCTGCTGGGGTTGGTCGGTTTTGACTATTCGCCATATGTAGTTAACATTATCGGTTGCGTTGTCGGCGAATTCATTAAGATAGGTGCCGGCATATTTGGCAAAGTCGGTTTCGCTGTCAAGACCTATTATGTAACCTTGTTTGGTCCGGTCACCCTGGCGCGAAACATGCAGAAAATAGAGACCGCCGTCTTCGAGTTCCGACTCGTTGGTGACACAGGCGCCGGGAACATAGTGATATTCGACCGGACCCGAGTGATTATAGATAATTTTGCCGTCGGGAGTCTTTACGCATAAAACCAGGTCTTTGAGGCAGTCGAAACCGCTCAGGCAGGCCGCCGAGGGAATAACTATCACCAAATTGCCGAGGTTGTCGAACCCATTGAGGGCTCCGTCGGTGAGCTGCACCGAGGTTCCGTTAAAGAATATTTCGTCAAGCGCCGTGCAATTCGCAAACACCTCGTTTCCTAAAACTGCAATAGAAGAGGGCAGCGTGATTTTATGCAGATTCATGCAGTTGCTGAACATCATGTCGGCCAACGCGGTAATATTCGCTTCAATAGTTACCTCAACAAGGTTCTGACAGTTTTGAAAAGCCCCGGGCTTGAGGTCGGTAATGTTGGCCGGAACGGTAACCGACGTAATTGCTGTTCCCGCAAATGCCTCAGAGCCTATGGACGTGAGGGAAGTGGGGAAAGTAACACCGGTAACGCCCCCGCAGCCGCTGAAAGCATTATCGCCGATTGCCTTAACCGTCTATAGGTCGCCGTCGAACATCACTTTGCCCGAAACCAAAACCACGCCGGCAAAGCTTTTGTTGGTAAAACTCTTAAGAGTAATTTTCAATGGGTAGACAGAAGTTGTGAGATATGTTACTCCATCATCTTCAAATTCGCGGCCTACTTCAGGCTCGATACCGTCAATAACGATTGAGGCGCCCAATGCTTCCAGCTGCGAAAAGTTGCTTTTGTAGCCTTTGGGCACGGTAACGGTAACCCCATGGAGATCTACCCCCGAAAAGGCATCGGAGGCCATTGCGTTTAATGCCCGAGCCTTAAATACAATACTCTTCAGGGCCGTACATCCGGCAAACGATTCTGCGCCGAGGTTACTGATTGACTCAGGCAGAGTGATTTCTTCGAGCGACGTGCAGTTCCTGAATGTGTTAGCGGGTAAGATGCCGTTGTCAAGGTTCGGCTCGAAGTCAACATTCACCAGCGAGGTGCAGTTTTCAAACGTGGCTGTTCCCAGAGAAGTGACCGATGCCGGGATATTCGCCGAGGTCAGCGATCCGCAGTTTTGAAAAACCTGACTGCCGATAGTGGTCACGGTTGATGGGAGCGAAGCGGTTTTTATGCACTGGATAAAATCGTAGCGGTCGGGATAGACATTACGATTTTCGCTGCACCTGAAGGCGTTATCGCGAATTTCGGCAAACGAATAACTTCCGGCCAGTGCGGCATTGGCTTCCGGCGAAATGTAAATGGACGAAAGAACAATATCCGTTACTTCGGGAATTTCGGCCCAATTTTCGAGAATATTAAAGCCGTCGGAGTCGGTTCGCATCTGAAAATTCTGGAAAATAGCGTTCTGCTGATTGTCGGGATCAAGAGTTACCATCCAGTATTTATTTACGCGAACCCCGGGAACGGGCGTGGCCACAACGGGGAGCGAACAGCATAATGCTGCAATTCCAAACAGATATCGGGTTATTTTAAACATAATTGTGATGATTGGTGATTTCAATGATATTAGCCGCGAAGACGAAAGTGCTTATTCTGAATAGCGGGCTTGAATACCCGACAGATAGTTAAGCAGACGGTGGCGCGTGGTGTCGGGCATGTCGGCCATGTGGACGAACAGATGATGGCCGAGCCGCTTAACGTCTTTTCTCTGTTGCGAAACCTTTTCGGTTTTGTCGGTCAGTTCGCGTGCGGTGGCTTCGATGCGCTCGCGGTCGTCGCCGTCGAGAGCAGCGGCGTGTGCTTCATGGTAGGGGCGCAGTTCGTCAAGCGCGTGGTCAATCGCCGTGCAATAAAAGGAAACCATTTCGGAATATTCATCGGCGGTTACGCTCTCGGATTGTTCGATTTTATCGGCATAGGCCGCCGCCCGGCGGTTTTCGCGCCCTGCACCCGAGCATGAGCTCAGGGCCAGGGCGGCGAAGATAATGATTATAAGGTAATTTTTCATTTTGCCTGAATTCTCAGTTTATAAGTAACGGGTTCGTTGGGAACACAATACTCCGGCATGGTCTGCACATCGAAACCGCACGAGCCATTGCCGATTCCGCGCATAGCCCCGTCGAAGTGAACAACCGTGAAGGGCTGCGGAGTGAGTTCCCACATGTGTTTGGCGTCGCGAAGCTGCACGTCGGTCCAGGGAAGCGCCGAGAAGCTGACGTCGCCCTGGGTGGTAACAACGATTCCACGTCCGGTTTCAGGGTCGGAGAAAGTTACCTGGCGCAAACCCTGACGGTTACCGGTGCTCTGGGGTTTGACGTAGGTTTCGCCGGAGGTGGCGACGGTTGTTGAGTAGCGGCCTACGGGTGCACCGTCCAGGCGGTCGTTGGTGTTGCTCAACGGGCCGTGGGCATAATAATCGATTTTGTTAAGTGCCGAGTCGAGGCCGAGACTGATGCCGGCGCGGCGCAAATCGCCGCTATGGGGAGTAATGGTGACTTCAATGTCCATTATTCCCTGAGGATAAACGGTGTAGACGAGTTTTTCGTCGGCAAGCTCGCCCTTGCGCACGCTGGTGAAGATTTCCGCGCCGCTGAGCGATGTAACTTCGGTTTGTGCTTCCGTGGGCAGGCCGTTGTCGGTGCGCTGGAAGCGGGCATCGTTTTCAATCCAGCGATAGTTATTGAACTCAGGGCCCTGGCCGGATGCAAAAACGGGTTGACCATTGAGCAAGAATTCGAGCATGCGACCGGTAGAGCGGTCAAAAGCAGCCTTAATAGCCGGAGATTGGAACACCACAACGTTGCCGGCCTGATCCTGAGTCATGGCGCCGGTAGCTTTCACCGCAGCCAGAGGGGAACGTTCGCTCAGTATATATTGCCTGAAAGCCACTTCATGGCCCGCCGGAGCGTAGGAAGTTGCCTCGCGCTGGCTAACGCTGACATTCAGCATTGACTCAACGCCGGCTTTAACCTTGGGAAGCTTGATCGTCACAACCGTCGACGCGCCGGGCGCAACGGATGGCAGACGCAGTTTGCCCGACTTCTGAGCATGGCCGTCGGCCAGCAGAGTCCAGGTCAGGTCAAACTCATCGAGGTTGGTAAAGTCGTAGGCGTTGCGCAGGTAGAGTGTTGCTTTATTACCGTTAATGCTGATTGAGTCGAACTTAACCCACTGGTGAACGGCCTTGAGTTCGGCGAGCTTTGCCGACGGATGGCGTTCGGGGCCAACAACACCGTTTGAGCAGAAATTGCCCTGGTGAGGGCCCGGATAGTCATAGCCGGTGGTAATCTGCTTGACACCCTGCTTGAGCAATTGAGGATCATAGATGGCCTGGTCGACCCAGTCCCACACGCAGCCGCCGATAGTTGCGTCGGAGGCCTCGATAACGTCCCAATACTCGCGGTAGTTGCCAACGGCCTCGCCCATTGCATGGGCATATTCACAAATAAACATCGGCTTATCCTTGCCCGAAGTGTTGGCGTGCATCCATGCCTGGCCGGGATACATTTTCGAGTAGAAGTCGCTAAAGCGGCGGCCGCCGTAGTCACCGCCGTCGCGGGTGCCTTCATAGTGAATCGGGCGGGTGTCGAGGCGGGCGGCCTCATCATAGCAGGCGGCAAAGTTCGCTCCGTTGCCGGCCTCATTGCCGAGGCTCCACATTATTACCGACGGATGGTTGCGGTCGCGGGTAACCATGCGCGTAATGCGGTCAACAAAGGCCGGAATCCACGCCGGGTTGGCCGATATGGACTGGTTGGCATGGTCTTCGAGATCAGCCTCGTCGCAAACATAAACGCCATAGTAGTCGGCCATGGCCATCATGCGTGCATCGTTGGGATAATGGCTGGTACGCAGAGTGTTTATGTTGTTTTGCTTGAACAAAAGAATATCCTTGAGCATTTCGTCGACGGTTACGGCTCGGCCATTGACCGGCGAAGTGTCATGGCGGTTAACGCCTTTGAGGAAAACCCGTTTGCCATTGACCCACAGCAACGATTTGTCGATTTTAACGTCGCGGATGCCAACGGGAGTTGAAAATGCCATTTCCTGGCCGGGAGCTCCGGTCTGGACAATGTCGATGCGATAGAGATTCGGCTTTTCGGCACTCCAGAGCTCGGGATTGGCAACCTTGAATGTCGCGGCATGGCTGCCGGCGCCGTCAACGGCCAGAGTATCGGCCCCGACAAGGACTCCCTGGGGGGAATAAAGTTTAACAACAACCGAACCGGATCCGGTGCCTTCGGTAGTAAAGTCCACTCCAACGGTTGCCTCGGAATAGTCATCGTTGAGCCCGGTGCGGACAACATGGTCATATACTGCCAGCTTAGGAACACTCAGAAGCTCTACATCGCGGAAAATACCGCTCATGCGGAACATGTCCTGGCATTCCAGATAGCTGCCGTCGCTCCAGCGAAAAACTTCAACAGCCAATGTGTTTTCCTCGCCGGGTTTCAAAGCCTCGGTAATATCGAACTCACTGACGTTGTTGGCCCCCTGGGTGTAACCTATATGTTGGCCGTTGACCCACACGTTGGCCGCCGAATAGATGCCGCCGAAGTGAAGAATCGTGCGCCCGTCATTCTAGACGGCAG
>VIDP01024521.1_pt1 | contig 13557 bp, 9 predicted proteins | sample 5025131 | NCBI WGS metagenome assembly VIDP01 (sample SAMN11853144, study PRJNA449069) | gut metagenome | isolation source: stool from male vole | host: Microtus ochrogaster | place: USA:Florida | collected 2017
AAATTGGCCTTGTCGCGCAATATATGCTTGATCGCCCAGTCAAAACGGATATAAAGATCGTCTTGCCCCATATATGTTTGCTTGATGTTGTTTCTTTAATCGCAAATGTAACGATTATTCTCCATATCCACAAGTCTCAACGTCTTTCAACCATAAAAAAGCATCGCTTTATCAATGCTAAAATCAGCCGTTTCAGCAAAGATTCCATGATGAAACACCGGGTGGAAAGAAAAAATAGGGGTGCGTGTCACAGATCGCGGGGATGATGCGTATATGTAAGTGGGTGGGTCAGACGATGACCGCTTACATTAGAAAATACCTTCACAATATGCCCAGACATATACTTACACTATCATTTGTCGTGTCGGCCGTTTCTGTTTTCGCCCAGGAGCCGGCCGACACCACCGCCGCCCGTGAGCTGCAGGAAGTCGTGGTCAGCGCTCCTACAGTAATCAGAAAACCCGATATGGATGTGTATCACCCATCAAAAATTACCATCGAAAGTTCAAAAAACGGTATGCAGCTTCTGCGCAACCTCATGATACCGTCACTGAGCGTCAACGATGCTCTCGGCAGCATCACGGCCGCCGGTGAGGCCGTGCAGGTGCGCATCAACGGTCGCGTGGCCACCGTGCAGCAGGTAAGAGCCCTATTGCCGCAGACAATCAAGAGGGTGGAGTGGATGGATAATCCCGGGCTGCGTTACGGTAGCGCCAGCTATGTGCTGAATTTCATCGTCACCAATCCCACCTTGGGCGGATCACTCATGGCCAGCGCGCGAGACGGCCTCAACTGCGTGTGGGGATACAACAGCGCGGATGTCAAGCTCAACACAGGCCGCTCTCAATGGGAAGCAGGCGTCAGCTTCATACCCACCGCCCACATCAAATGCAACCGCGAATACGCCGAGACTTTCACGTGGCAAGACGAACGGCAACTCACCCGCACCGAGACACCGCTCGGAGGCCGCCTATATGCCACAGGGGGAAGTGCCAACCTGGCATACAACTACATAAAGCCCGATACCACAATATTTTACTTGCAGATAAATCTCGACAGGAGATTTCACGACTCATCACGTTATGACGGACTCCTGTCACTGAGCGACGGCACTGAAGACATCATACTGAGAGATGAATCCGGCAGTAAAGGCACCACACCCGGATTCTCGGCCTATCTGGAGCAGCATCTCGCCCGCAGACAGACAATTGCAGTGGATTTCAACGCTTCCCTCTATTCAGGTCACTCATACTCAGATTACCTCGAGCGATATCCCGATGCCACGGACTACATAACGGATGTCAACACATCGATCAAAGACCGCAACCAGGCCTACGGTATCGAGACCGACTACATAAAGCGATGGGGCTCGTCAAAACTTACCGCCGGAGCCTCATACACAGCCAACCGCAACCGTTCGCTCTACGAAAATCTCGGCGGGGCCGTGTATCACCAGCGGCAGGACAAAGTCTACATCTTCGCCGAATACTTCCGGCGTATGGGCAAGCTGAGTCTTACCGGTGGCCTCGGAGCACAGTATACATCATTCAAATTCAGGGAGACTGGGCAGGGCAACAGCACATGGAACCTCCGCCCCCAGGCCACCATAGCATATTCTATCAACGGCGATCACAAACTGCGACTCTCGTTCACCTCATCACAGACCACCCCCTCACTGGCCGAGACCAACATAGCGCCCCAGCAGCTCGACGGATTCCAGTGGCGCATAGGCAACTCCGATCTCAAGACATCACTGTCATATACCCTGAAGCTCAGATACGGCCATAACCTGCTGCATCAGCGCATCAACGGCTCTTTCACCGTGAGGGCATTCACCAATCCCGGCGCCATCACGCCTTATATGTATTGGGACAACGACCGTCTGATCACATCGTATGAAAATAGCAAGGGGCTGCAGAGCCTCGGATTCTGGCTATCCGAGCAGATACAGATCGTGCCCGACCATCTTATCCTGTCAGGTACAGTAAGATATAATATCGAGCGCATGAGAGGTCACGACTACACCCTCACCAATCACAACTGGAGCTACGATGCCGCGCTGATGTATATCTACAAGAAATTTCAGCTTACGTACATGTACATGAAATCGCCCCACAACCTCAGGGGAGAGAAAATCAGCTGGGAGGAAAGCTATAACATATTTTCGGCCAATTACAACTTGAAGAACTGGCAGTTTGAGATAGGTATGCTCATGCCGTTTGACAAATACGACAGGGGCTCGCAATCGCTCAGCCACTGGAACCGCAACGAGCAGCACGTGCGCCTGGAGATGCGCATCCCCTACATAGCCGTCAGCTACAACCTGCAGTGGGGACGGCAGAAACGACGCAGCGGCAAGCTGGTCAATGCCGATGCAAACGTGGAGCACTCCACCACAGGCAGTCGGTAATAAATTTATAACTAAACATATACATGCCCGATACAGCCGTGATACCCACGCGATATCCTCCATACATCAAAGCCCCCGCGCGTGATGATCTCACACGCGGGGGCTTTGGCATATATCGCTGTCATGCAAAATAATGGGGTGTGAGTTTACAAATGAAAATTAATAAACCGCTGACAGACTTTAAATTATAAAAAAATTGTGAGTAAAAGTAAAATATCGGTTTGGATATGTAAATTCTATGCGATTTTTTTTATAATTTTGCGACATGAAAGGGTGTGCCCTCACATACGGGGCGCCGCACAATACATAAAGCAAGCATGAACGAGTCAGTCTATCATATACCAGCGCTCCTGAGCCAGAGCATCAACGCACTCGACATCAACCCCGCCGGCACCTACGTGGATGTCACCTACGGCGGAGGCGGACACTCGCGTGCCATACTCGCGCAGCTCACCACCGGGCATCTGTATGCCTTCGATCAGGATACCGATGCTCTCGACCGCGCCACGCCCGATCCGCGGCTGACCCTCATACACGGCAACTTCAGGTATCTGCGCAACTTCCTGCGCTACGAAGGTGTGATGCCGGGCCAGGTCGAAGGTCTGCTCGGTGACTTGGGTGTGTCGTTTCACCACTTTGACGACACCGACCGCGGATTCTCGTTCAGATGGCCCGAAGCGCCGCTCGACATGCGTATGAACAGGGGAGCCGGCGCATCGGCCCGCACATTGCTCGAAACCATGTCGGAAGACGCCCTCGCCGACATGCTCAAGCTCTACGGCGAGTTGCCGCAGGCGCGCCGCATGGCCGCGCGTATAGTCGCCGCCCGCCAGTCAGGCTCCCTCGCCACAGCCGGCGACCTCATCGCCGCCGTCAGTCCGGTCATCAATCCGCGTCAGGAGAAGAAAGAGCTCGCACAGGTGTTTCAGGCGTTGCGCATCACCGTCAACGACGAGATGAGCGCCCTGCGCCAGATGCTCACCCAGGCCCTCGACATGCTCGCTCCCGGTGGGCGCCTTGCCATCATCACATATCACTCGCTCGAAGACCGCATCGTGAAGAATTTCATGAAGACCGGTAACTTCGAGGGTCACGCCGAAAAAGACTTCTATGGCCGCAACCTCGCCAAGATGAAGCTGCTCACAGCCAAGCCTGTCACTCCCGACGCCGAGGAGATAGCGACCAATCCGCGCAGCCGCAGCGCCAAGTTGCGTGTGGCAGAGAAAATCTGAACCTACCGAGACATGAAAAAAAACACAACCCCCAGGAAGGCGGCCAAGCAGAAGAACACCGTTAAGGAGCTACCTATGCAGGTATTTCTCGGTGACATCATCTCCAGCCGCTTCTTCAACAGATACAAATTCACTATAATGACAGTGATGGCCATGCTGATGTTTTACATAGCCATCAAATATGAATGCCGTACACGTATGGAGACAATCGCAAAACTCCAGACCGAGCTCTCTATCGTGAAATCAGAGAGCATCAGGGAGCAGAGCCGTTACCGCAGCCGTACGCGCGAGTCGTCAATGAAGGCGCTCGTAGACTCCATGCATCTCAACCTGCACGTGCAAGACCAACCCCCATACACTCTCACCTACGATGAATAACAAGCGATTACTGATAATATGGCGTTACGGTCTGGTGTCGGTGTTCGTGACATTCGTCGCCCTGGCAATCGTGCTCAACCTCATCAACACCACCATCATCGACGCTGACAAATGGAATGCCAAGGCCGACTCGGTGCTCACACGCATCTATGTCGTGCAGCCCAAACGTGGCGACATCCTCGCCAGTGACGGCAGTCTGCTCGCCACCAACCTCACCACATACACGATATTCCTCGACTATTCGGCCAACGCTCCCCGCGACGGTATATTCATATCCAGGCTCGACAGCCTCTGCGACTCGCTCGCGGCCTACTATCCCGTGCGCACAAAGGAGGAGTGGAAGCAGCATCTGGCCACCCCGCTCAAAAAGCAGCGCAGCGAGCGCAAGCGCTATCATGTGCTGCTCAAGGACGCCAGTTACAGCGACTATCAGCGCATACTCACGTTTCCATTCTTCAACCTCTACAAAAACAAAAAGTACAAACACGGCCTCAACTACGACCCGGCCGAGAAGCGTGTGATGCCATACGGACAGATGGCCCGCCGCAGCATCGGGCGATGCAACATGCAGCCGCAGCTGAGCGCCGACGGCAAAGACACGATCGATTACGTGCTCCACGGATATTCCGGTCTGGAGTCCGCCCTCGACTCGCTGCTGTTCGGCACACAGGGCACAGCCAAGCTCGTGCAGCTCAATCACGGCGTGCGCCGGTGGGTAGACCGCAAGCCTGTCGACGGCAAGACCGTGAGGACCACCATAGACATCGATATGCAGGACATCGTGGAGAACGAGCTCCAGACAATGCTGCAGACAACATCGGCCGACTGGGGCACATGCCTGCTGATGGAGGTTGCCACCGGTGACATAAAGGCCATCTCTAACCTGGAGCGTGACAAGAAGGGACGGTACACCGAGTCGATGAACTATGCCCTCCAGGCATTCGAACCCGGCTCCGTGATGAAGCCTATATCCATGGTGGTGGCTCTCGAAGACGGATACGCCTATCCACTCGACCGGCATTACGAGATAGGCAGCACATACACCTACGCCGGCGGCTCACCGATCCACGACACCCATTCGCCGGCCTCGCTGCCTGTCAGACGCTTTATCGAATATTCGTCCAACATCGGCATGACCAAGCTCATAGCCCCGCACTATGAGAAGAACCTCAACGGATTCCGCGACCGCCTGGCCGAGCTCGGTTTCTTCGATACGCTCAAAACCGGCATGGCGGGCGAGCGCCGCCCGTATTTCCCGACCCTGAGCGCCAGGGAAGGCGGACGCGTGTCGCTCTCGCGCATGGCCTACGGCTACTCCACACTGATACCTCCGCTGTATATATGCGCATTCTACAACGCCATCGCCAACAACGGCAAATTCGTAAGGCCCCGCCTATACAAGGAGCTGATCGACAGCAAGGGCAATGTAGAGCAGATAAAGGTGAGCTATGTGCGCGACAGCATCTGCTCGGCGGCCAATGCCAAGGTGCTCCGCGAAATGATATACAGCGTGGTATACGGCAACGGTGGCACAGCCAAGAGTCTGCGCAACGATGTGGTGAAGGTGGTGGGCAAGACCGGCACTTCGCGCATCGCCAAAGAAGCCGTGCGCGACTCACTCGGTAATATCACAAAGCGGCTATCGGGATATAACGAGGGTCAATACCGCCTGGCATTCTGCGGATTCTATCCCTACGAGAATCCCCAGTATACCTGCATGGTGCTCATATCCAATCCCAAGACCTCGATGGGCGCGGCTCCTACATCAGGTGCCGTGGTCAGGAACATTGCCCTGAAGATGCACGCCCGCGGTATGCTGCACAACCGCTCGGACTACCGTACCGGCAAACCCGCCGGCGATGCCCCTGTGGTATATGCCTCGGGCCACCCGCTGGCTGAGAAAGCCCGCCGCGTGCTCGGCACCAAAGACGTGAATGTGACACGCCGCCCCGAAAATCCCGCCTCGGGGCAGACCCCCGATGTCGCGGGCCTCAGCATCCGCGAGGCCGTGGAGACACTCGAGCGTGCCGGATACAATATCAAGGTGAAAGGCACGGGACGCGCCATATCGCAGGTGCCCAGGGCGGGAGCTCCTATCAAGCGGGGCTCAACGGTCTCCGTCACGTTCTCCACCCGATGAAGCGGTATTGTAAGAATTGAAAAAAATGTAACGAAATATGCATCACACTGTAAAAGGCCTGTCCAAGGCCCTCGACATACACCACAAGGGTGACGACACCGAGCTCACGTCGATCACCGCAGATTCACGCAAAGTGACCCCCGGCGGTATCTTCGTGGCAGAGAGAGGGGTCAGCACCGATGGCCATAATTATATCGGCAGCGCAGTAGCCGCCGGTGCCGCAGTGATAATCTGCGAGCATATTCCCGCCGGCACCGATCCGGAATCCGCCCTGTTCATCACAGTGGCTGACAGCGCCGTGGCTCTCGGCAAGGCCGCGGCATGGTGGTACGGCTACCCGTCGGACAAGCTAACGCTCGTCGGTGTTACCGGCACCAACGGCAAGACCACGATAGCCACGCTGCTCTACGCGTTGGCGCGGATGCTCTGACATAAGGCCGGTCTGCTCTCCACCGTAGAAAACAAAATCGACACCCAGAGGATCCCCGCCACGCACACCACTCCCGACATACTCACCATCAACAGTCTGCTCAGCCAGATGGTGGATGCCGGATGCACATTCTGCGCCATGGAGGTGAGCAGCCACGCATGTCAGCAGCAGCGTATAGCCGGTCTCAGATTCGACGGCGGTATCTTCACCAACATCACACGCGACCACCTCGACTATCACAAGACATTCGACAACTACCTGCGTGCCAAGAAATCATTCTTCGACTCTTTGCCCGCCGCCGCTTTCGCCCTCACCAATGCCGACGACCGCAACGGCGCCGTCATGCTACAGAATACCCGTGCCAGAAAGGCCACGTACTCCATACAGCGGCCGGCCGACTATAATGGGAAGATCATCGAGCAGCGTCTCGACGGCATGACACTGGCGTTTGGAGGCACAGAGGTGGAGACAGCCTTCGTGGGCCGCTTCAACGCATCAAATCTCACGGCCGTGTATGCGGCGTCGCTGCTGTGCGGGTGGCCGCTCGAGGCTGTGCTCACGGCCATCAGCGGGCTGGTGCCCGTGGCCGGACGCATGCAGACCCTCTATAGCCCTGCTGGGGTGACCGCCATAGTGGATTACGCCCACACCCCCGACGCGCTCGCCAACGTATTGTCCACCATACACGAGGCCGCTCCGGATGCCCGTATCATCACCGTGGCCGGTGCCGGGGGCGACCGTGACAAGGGCAAGCGCCCCCTGATGGCCGCCGAGGCCGCACGCCGCAGCGACACACTGATCATCACCAGCGACAATCCGCGTCACGAAGACGCCACCCTGATAGCCGCCGGGATGCTCGCAGGCGTGCCGGCCGATACCGCCGCCACCGTGCTCACCATCCTCGACCGACGCGAGGCCATACGCCACGCCGTGTCGATCGCCGCAAAGGGTGACGTGATACTGGTAGCCGGCAAGGGGCATGAAGACTATCAGATCATCGGTGATACCCGCCATCATTTCGATGACCGCGAGGAGGTGGCCGCAGCTTTCGGTTTATGAGCCGCAGCCGCATGTCATCCGGTCGGATAAATATTGTAACAGTCATTTAATCACACTATACTGAAATGCTATATCTTCTGTTTAAGTATCTCCAGGACTATGATTTCCCAGGCGCGCGCCTAATGAGCTACATCACCTTCCGCTCGGGAGCCGCGTTTGTGCTTGCAATGATAATCGCTATATTCATCGGCCGCAAGATAATACAGCGGCTGCAGCTCATGCAGGTGGGCGAGATAATACGTGACCTCGGTCTGGAGGGGCAGATGAAGAAGACCGGTACGCCTACCATGGGCGGCATCATCATAATCTTCGCCATCGTGATACCGTGTCTCATCGTGGGCAACCTCACAAATGTATACATGATACTGATGCTTGTCTCCACCCTGTGGCTCGGCTTGCTCGGTTTTCTCGACGACTACAAGAAGATCCATGACCACAACAAGGACGGAATCAAGGGCAAATACAAGATCATCGGCCAGGTGAGCATAGCCATTATCGTGGCCGCCACGATGTACTACAACGCGGATATGGTGATCGTGCCCAATAGCGAGGTGGTCAATATAGAGACCATGGAGCTTGAAGACGTGACCTACTCAGATGAGCAGATCAAGTCTCCTCAGACCACCATCCCGTTTGTCAAGAACAACAACTTCAACTACTCCTGGCTCACAGGGTGGCTCGGTGACAACGCCGAGACAGGCGGCTGGATAGCGTTCCTGCTCATCACCGTATTTTTCGTGGCCGCGACAAGCAACGGCGCCAACCTCACCGACGGCCTCGACGGCCTCGCCACCGGGTGTTCGGCCATCATAGGTGTGGCTCTCGCAGCCATGGCATATCTCGGCAGCAATATAATCTACTCATCGTACCTCAATATCATGTATATACCAGGCTCGCAGGAGCTGGTGGTGTATATGGCGGCCTTCATAGGCGCCCTCGTCGGCTTCCTGTGGTATAATGCGGCCCCGGCCCAGGTATTCATGGGTGATACGGGCTCGCTGATGCTCGGCGGCATCATCGCCGTATTCGCCATCCTTATCCACAAGGAGCTGTTGCTGCCGATCCTCTGCGGCATCTTCTATGTCGAGGATCTGTCGGTGATGCTGCAGGTGGCCTATTTCAAGAAGACCGGCGGCAAGCGCATATTCAAGATGACACCTCTCCACCATCACTATCAGAAACCCGGCAATGCCGGAATAAACGCACTGATACAGCGGCCGTTGCAGCCGATACCTGAATCCAAGATAGTGACACGCTTCTGGATCATCGGCATCATCCTCGCCGCAGTCACATTCGTTACGCTTAAGATAAGATAAAGCTAATTATACCGGATAATATAGATTATGAAACGACTTGTAATACTCGGTGGCGGCGAAAGCGGCACAGGTGCCGCGGTGCTCGGCAAAGTCAGAGGATATGATGTCTTTGTCAGCGATGCCGGCACAATATCACCCAAGTACAGACAGATGCTCGACGACGAGCGAATACCATGGGAAGACGGCCACCACACTCCCGGGCTTATCCTCTCGGCCGATGAAGTGGTCAAGAGCCCCGGTGTCCCGCCTACGGCCCCGATGGTGCGCTCGATCATCGAAAAGGGCATACCGGTGATCTCCGAGATAGAATTCGCTGCCCGGTATACAGATGCGCGCATGGTGTGCATCACGGGCAGCAACGGCAAGACCACGACCACCCTCCTCACATACCACATACTCAAGAACGCCGGTGTCAACGTAGGTCTCGCCGGCAACGTGGGCAGCAGTCTCGCGCTGCAGGTGGCCCGTGGCCACCACGATGTCTACGTGATAGAGCTCAGCAGCTTCCAGCTCGAGAATATGTATGATTTCCACGCCAACATCGCTGTGATCCTGAATATCACTCCCGATCATCTCGACCGTTATGACTATGAGATGCAGAATTACGTAGATGCGAAATTCCGCATCCTGCGCAACATGACCCCCGATGATGCCTTCATCTACTGGAAGGATGATCCGGTGGTGGCCGCACAGCTCGCACGCATATCGCTCGACACCGCCCGGTATCCGTTTGCCGAGCATCAGGCCGCCGGTCTCGCGGCATATCTCGACGAGGACGACATGCTCACAATCGACACCCCGGCCACATCGCTCAAGATGCCGCGTGCCGACCTCTCGCTCAACGGTGTCCACAATCTCTATAACTCGATGGCCGCCGGTCTATCGGCCGCCATTTCGGGCATAAGCGCCGACGACATACGCAAATCGCTCGCCGATTTCGCCGGCGTGGAGCACCGGCTCGAACCCGTGGCCACAGTCGGCGGTGTCAGATACATCAATGACTCAAAGGCCACCAACGTAAACTCTACATGGTATGCCCTCGACAGCATGACCGAGCCCACCGTGCTGATACTCGGTGGCAAGGACAAGGGCAACGACTACACAGAGATACTGCCGCTGGTGAAGGAGAAGGTAAAGCATATCGTGGCAATGGGAGCCGACAACTCAAAGATACTCAAATTCTTCGATGGCGTGGTGCCGGTGACCGACACACATTCGCTCGACGAGGCGGTCGGTGCATGTGCGGCGATAGCCACAGCCGGCGACACGGTGCTGCTGTCACCCTGCTGCGCCAGCTTTGACCTGTTCAAGAGTTACGAAGACCGCGGCCGTCAGTTCAAGACCGCCGTACACAACCTGATATAATACATACATCTGTCATGGAAAACATACTGTCTGAAAAGGAAATACTTAATCCGGCCGGATCAAAAGACGTCAATCCGGCCCTGCAGGTGCCCAAACGCACCGACAAGCATATATGGGGCATCTACATAGCCCTGTGTCTGATCTCTGTGGTGGAGCTGTACAGCGCGTCGAGCCACGAGATAAAGGCCAGCAATGTATTCGCTCCGGTGATACGTCACGTCTGCTTCCTTATAGGCGGACTCATGGTGATGCTGTGGCTGCAGCGCACCCACTACAAGAAATTCTACCGCTGGGCCTTCATATTTGCTGCGGTGAGTGTGGTGCTGATGGTCTACACCTTATTCTTCGGCGATATAATCAACGGGGCCCGGCGCAGTATCACTGTGGCCGGAATACAGGTACAGACCGCCGAGCTTGTGAAATTCGCGGCTCCGCTGCTGGTGGCCGCGATCCTGTGCAAGGAGCAGATGAAGGGTGTCGATGATGTCACTACCCGGGGGGTGGTGGGCGTCTCGGCCTGTGTGCTGCTGTGCGGAGGGCTGCTGTTCTCGCAGGGCCTGACCAACACCCTGCTGCTGATGTCGATAAGCATCTCGATGATGATTATCGGCGGAGTAGGGGGCAAGAAGCTGATGATAGTGCTCGCCGCCTTCGCCGTATTCGCCATGATAGCCTTCGCTTACAAATTCTACAGGGCGTCGGCGCGCGAGGAAAAGGCCCCGGCCGTAGAGGCTACCGTGGTGGCCGGCACAGACATAGAGATGCCCGCATCCGGCCCCGCCGTCAATGAGTCCGGCACATCGACCGACCGTTTCGGCACCTGGACCAACCGTCTCAAACAGTATTTCGCCAAAGACAAATACAACGAGAAGATCACGGACGCCAACCAGCAGGAGCAGTATTCATATATCGCCCAGGCACATGGCGGAGCTTTCGGCGTGCTGCCGGGCAATTCGCGTGAGACCGCCCGACTGCCCCTGGCCTTCTCCGACTACATATTCGCCATAATCATAGAGGAGCTGGGGCTCTGGGGCGGCATACTTGTGCTGGTGTTGTATCTGTGGCTCCTTGCCAGGGCCGGACGTATAGCCTACCGGTGCCAGACAGCCTTTCCGGCCCTGCTGGTGATGGGTATGGCGGTGTTCATCACGTTTCAGGCCCTGTTTCACATGGCCATCGTGTCGGGTCTGTTGCCGGTGTCGGGTCAGCCGCTGCCATTGATCTCAAAGGGCGGCACATCGATACTCATCACGTCAATAGCCCTGGGTGTGATGCTGAGTGTGAGCCGGTTTGCCGCACGCAAGGGCAAGCGTGCCGAGATCAAGGAAGAGCTCGCCGAGCTACCCGATGAGGTAAAGGCCGCCAACCCTACATGACGCGATAAGAAATATATCTATATCAACAATATACGCCAATTACAAATACTTAGCTATGATAAGACGAGCACTCATAAGCGGTGGAGGCACAGGCGGACATATCTTTCCGGCCCTGTCTATCGCCAATGCCCTCAAGCGCAGATACCCCGATGTGGAAATACTGTTTGTCGGAGCGGACAACCGTATGGAGATGGAGCGCGTGCCAGCCGCAGGATACCGCATCATCGGGTTGCCCGTGAGCGGATTTGACCGCAGGCATCCCCTCAACAATATAAAGGTGGTGATGAGGCTGCTCAAGTCGATGCGTATGGCCCGCGGCATAATACGCGATTTCAAGCCCGATGTGGCCATCGGCGTGGGCGGTTACGCCAGCGGCCCCATGCTCAAGGCCGCACAGAAACAGGGCATACCCACGGTGCTGCAAGAGCAGAATTCATACGCCGGTGTCACAAACAAACTCCTGGCCAAGAAGGCTCGCGCAATCTGCGTGGCATACGAGGGCATGGATCGTTTCTTCCCGGCGGATAGCATACATCTCACCGGCAACCCTGTGAGAAAAGACCTGCTGTCATGCACGCTCTCTCAGGCCGAAGCCAAGACTAAGCTCGGATTCGACCCCGCCAGGCCCCTGATTCTCGCCGTGGGTGGCAGCCTGGGCGCGCGTACCATCAACGAGGCGCTGGCGCAGAATCTCGACTCGATAACCTCGGCGGGCCTGCAGCTGATGTGGCAGATCGGACGTTACGGCACGGATAAGTATCTCGCTGCCGCTGAGAAATATCCTGATGTTAAGGGCACGAAATTCATCACTGATATGGCACTTGCATACAAGGCGTCCGATCTGGTGGTGTCGAGAGCCGGAGCAGGCACTATCAGCGAGCTTCAGCTCTTGGGCAAGCCCGCGGTATTGGTGCCGTCGCCCAACGTGGCCGAGGATCACCAGCGCAAGAACGCCATGGCGCTCGTCGACCGCGATGCAGCGATAATGGTGGCCGACGCCGATGCATCCGCGCAGCTTGTCTCTACGGTGATTCCGCTCGTGCAATCGCCGGACCGCCTGTCGCAGCTCAGCGGGAATATACGCCGGATGGCGCTGACCGACTCTGACGAGGTGATAGTCGACATCATCGGATCCGTAATCTGACACCCCGCACCACAGGCAGCGCCACCGCTGCCCCCGGCAGCGTATTATCGGGAGCATCCGGGATTCCCGTCATAACCCTAACAATAATCTATCTTAATGGAAGCCAAGAATATATACTTTGTGGGCATAGGCGGCATAGGCATGGCCGCTCTCGCCCGCTATTATCTCTCCAAACACTATAACGTGGCCGGATATGACCGCACGCCTTCGGCGCTCACCCATGCCCTTGAGCAGGAAGGCGCCGCAATCAGCTATGATGACAGTCTCGACGCGATACCCGAGGGAATGCGCAAGAGCAACTCCACTCTGGTGGTATATACCCCCGCCATACCCGCATCCAACGTGCCGCTGACTTATTTCCGCGACAACGGGTTTGTAGTCATAAAGCGCGCCGCGGTGCTCGGCCTGGTGACGCGCGGCACCAAGAGCCTGTGTTTCGCCGGTACGCACGGCAAGACCACCACCTCGTCAATGGCCGCGCATATCATGGCCACCGACGGCACAGGATGCAACGCCTTTCTCGGGGGTATCCTGCGCAACTACGGCAGCAACCTGCTGCTCAGCGCCACATCGCCGTATTCCGTCATCGAGGCCGATGAATACGATCGCTCGTTTCACCAGCTGTCACCATACATCGCGGTGATCACAGCCACCGATCCCGACCACCTCGACATCTACGGCACCGAAGAGGCCTATCTGGAGAGCTT